>ERZ777003.550-NODE-550-length-70685-cov-45.639856_pt1 | contig 70685 bp, 70 predicted proteins | sample MGYA00374956_ERZ777003 | MGnify/ENA primary metagenome ERZ777003 (study PRJEB29302, sample SAMN06268252) | bioreactor metagenome | isolation source: Joint BioEnergy Institute, California, USA | place: USA:Joint BioEnergy Institute, California, USA | collected...
CCCGGTTGTCGCGCCGATCGAGCCGCCCCGCTGGCGCGGTTCGGCTAGATCGGACGGCCGGCGATGCGGTCGGCGAGTCGCGCGATCGGCGACGTGCCCGACAGCCCGCGCGCCTCGTGCCGGTCGGCGAGCCGGTAGGCGACGTACATGCTGCGCACCCCGAGCCAGCGCAGCGGCTCGGGCTCCCAGTCGCGCGAGGTGTGCCCGACCCACGGCAGTGCGGTGCGCTCGGTGTCCCGGCCCAGCACCAGCTCGGCCAGCGTGCGCCCGGCCAGCTGGGTGGCGGTGACGCCGTGGCCGACGTAACCGCCGGCCTCCCCCAACCCGCTGCCCGGGTCGTAGCGCACCGTGGCCGACCAGTCCCGCGGCACCCCCAGCACCCCGCACCAGGCGTGCGCGATCGGCACGTCGCGCACCTGCGGCAGGATCGCGTGCAGCACCGCGGTGAGCTCGCCGATGGTGCGCTCCGGCACCTGCCCGTCGACGTCGGTGCGGGAGGCGAAGCGGTACGGCACCGCGCGCCCGCCGATGGCGATCCGGTCGTCGACGGTGCGCTGGGCGTAGAAGAAGCCGTGCGCGGTGTCGCCGAGCGTCTCCCTGCCGTCCCAACCGATCTCGTCCCACAGCTCGGCGGGGATCGGTTCGGTCGCGATCATCGACGAGTTCATCGGCAGCCAGCGGCGACGCAGCCCGGGCAGCCGGGCGGTGAACCCCTCGGTGGCGCGCAGCACGATCGGGGCGCGCACGGTGCCCAGCGGGGTGACGGCCCGGCCCGGGCTGATCTCGGTGACCGGGGACTGCTCGTGGATGGTCACCCCGAGCCGCTCCACCGCGTCGGCCAGCCCGCGCGCCAGCCACGCCGGCTGAATCCGCGCGCAGTGCGGGTTGTGATACGCCGCGACCATGCCGGAGAGCCGGATCCGTTGCCGGGCTTCGGATCCGGACAGTTCGACGAGGCCGTCCACGCCCCAGGAGCGTTCGTGGGCGACCTCCTCGGCCAGCCGGGCGGCCTGGGCGGCGTTGCGGGCGACGTGCAGGGTGCCGCCCTTGACCGCGCCGGCGTCGATGCCCTCGGCGGCGGCGACGGCGAGCACCTCGTCGACCGCGGCGTTGAGCGCGCGCTGCCAGGCGATCACCGCCTCGCGGCCGTGGGCGCGGGCCATCCGGGCGCGGTCGCCGGGCACCAGACCGGACAGCCAGCCGCCGTTGCGGCCGGACGCGCCGTAACCGGCGAACCGGGCCTCCAGGATCGTGACCCGCAGCGCCGGATCGGCCTGCTTCAGGTAGTAGGCGGTCCACAGCCCGGTGTAGCCGGCACCGACGATGCACACATCGGTGTCCCGGTCGCCGGGCAGCGCGGGGCGCGGCGTCGGCAGCTCGGAGAACCAGTGCGAGACGCGGCCGTTGACAGGCGTGCGGACAGTCACCGAACGATTCTGGCAGACCTGCCGCCGGCCGGACTCAGCTCGTGGCGCTGCCCGCCCGCTTCGCGTCGCGCAGCCCGGCCCAGAACCGGGCCGCCTCCCGGATCGACTCCTCCACCGGGCGCGGCTGCCAGCCCAGCTCGCGGCGGGCCTTGGAGCAGTCCAGCGGGGCCTCGGCGCGCATCAGCCGCAGCGAGGCCAGCGAGAGCCGCTCGTCGGTGCCGCGCAGCCGGCCCTTGACCGTGCCCAGCGTCGCGAGCAGGTAGGACACCGGCAGCGGCAGTGCCCGGGTCGGCGCGGGCATGCCCGCGGCCTCGGCGGCGATGCGCACCACCTCGGCATTGCTGATCATCTTCTCCGAGATCAGGTAACGCTCCCCGACCCGGCCGCGCTCGGCGGCCAGGATGAGCGCCCGGGCGGCGTCGTCGATGCCCACCGCCTCCAGCTCGATGCCGCTCATGACGAACGGCAGCTTGCCGAACGCCGCTCCGGCGATCACCGCCCCGTGCGGGGTGCGGCCCCAGTCGCCGGCGCCGTAGGTGGTCGACACGCACATCGCCACCGCGGGCAGGCCGTGCTCGGCCGCGTACCGCAGCACCAGCCGCTCGGCCTGCACCCGGGACTGCACGTACGGGGTGAGCCCGCGCATCGAGGTGATCACGTCGTCCTCGGTCGACACCCGGCCGCGGCGGCGGGTGACGGTGACGTAGCTGCTGGTGTAGACGAACCGGCGCAGCCCGGCGTTCTTGGCGATCTCCAGCACGTTGCGGGTGCCGTCGACGTTGGTGCGGAACAGCGGCGCCGGGTCGCGCAGCCAGCCGCGGGTGTCGACGACGCAGTAGTAGACGTCCTGCACCCCGTCCATCGCCGCGCGCAGGGTGTCGTCGCTCCAGATGTCGCCGACGAACCGGGTCACGGCCAGGTCGTCGATGCCGATCGTGTTGGCGCCCTCGCGCACCATGACCCGCACGTCGTGGCCGTCGCCCACCAGCTGGCGGGTGACGTGCGAGCCGAGGAATCCGTTGGCGCCGATGACCAGGACCGTCACTGCACACCTCCGTACTGGCGCATCCAGGCCTCGGCCTCCGGGGTGAGGGTGCCGAGCTCGGCGGCCTTGCGGCACCACTTCATCGCCGCCCGGGCGAAGCGCAACGGGTTGTAGACGTCCTCCTGCCGACACCACAGCCCGTCCCCGGCGTAGGTGAGGATGGAGATGTTGGTGGCGCTGATGACGGTGCCGTCGCCGGGGTCGCGCATCGGGTTGTCGAGCTCGCAGATGATCCGGCCGGTCGCCTCGTCGATGACCGACCACAGCGACGGGAACGCGGTCATGTGGCTGCCCGGGAAGCTCTCCATCGTCTTCCAGATCCAGGCCCGGACCTGCTCGCGGCCGTGCATGGTGCCCGCGGCGTGCTCGACGTAGGTGACGTCGGGGGTGTACTGCGCCACCCAGGGGTCCCAGTCCCGGGTCTGTGCGGCCCGGTCGACCGTGGCTTCGAACTGCGCGAACGCCTCGGCCAGTTCCTCGCGGCTGAACGTGCCCACGCCCATCAAACTAGAACATGTTCTATCCCCCGGGGCGGGAATCCCCGGGCTCGGCCGGCCGTTGCAGGGTTGCGCCGCCCGGACGACTCGGCTTCGCTGGGTTGCGGGGGCGGACGGGTTGACGAAGGAGGACGCATGACCGAGTACCAGCGGGCGATCCTGGCCGGGGGCTGCTTCTGGGGCATGCAGGAGCTGATCCGCAAGCAGCCGGGCGTGGTGTCCACCCGGGTGGGCTACACCGGCGGCGAGAACGACCACCCGACCTACCGCAACCATCCGGGCCACGCCGAGGCGGTGGAGATCGTCTACGACCCGGCCCGCACCAGCTACCGCGATCTGCTGGAGTTCTTCTTCCAGATCCACGACCCGACCACGCCGAACCGGCAGGGCAACGACATCGGCCCGAGCTACCGGTCGGCGATCTTCTACCTCGACGAGGAGCAGAAGCGCATCGCCGAGGACACCATCGCCGACGTCGACGCCTCCGGGCTGTGGCCGGGCAAGGTGGTCACCGAGGTGACCCCGGCGTCGACGTTCTGGGAGGCCGAGCCGGAGCACCAGGACTACCTGCAGCGGTTCCCGAACGGCTACACCTGCCACTACCCGCGGCCGAACTGGAAGCTGCCCCGCCGCCAGACCACCGGCAGCTAGCGGATCCCCCTTTTCCCGCGAGCAGCGTTACCGGCGGGCGCGGACGGTGATCCGGCCGCCGCCGGCCGGGGTGTAGGCCACCCCGCGCGCGTGCACCTTCTCGTCCGGCGCGGTGGTGGGCTCGATGTCGCAGTGCCGCAACACCGTTCGCAGCACGATGTCCATCTCGACGTTGGCGAACACCGCCCCGACGCAGCGGCGGACACCGCCGCCGTAGGGCACCCAGGCCGCGGCGGGCGGGCGGGCGTCGGCGTAGCGGTCCGGGTCGAACCGCCACGGCTGCGGATACTCCTCGGCCCGCTCGTGCAGCTGCAGCAGGCTCACGATGATCGAGTAGCCGCGCGGGACCACCCACTCGCCGAGCTCGAACGCCGGGGCGTAGACGTGCCGGCCGGCGAAGTCGATGACCGTCCGGGTGCGCTGCACCTCCCAGATCACCCGCTGCCGGTAGCTGTTGTCGTCGCCGGCCCGGGCCTCGGCGACGAGCCGGTCGAGCACCTCGGGGTGGCGGGTGACCCGCTCGAACGCCCAGCCCAGCGTGGCGGCGGTGGTCTCGTGCCCGGCGGCCAGCAGGGTGAGCAGCTCGTCGGCCAGGTCCCGGCGCGACAGCGGCGCGCCGTCCTCGGTGCGGCTGCGCAGCAGCAGGCTCAGCACGTCGTCGCGGTGTTCGAGGTCCGGGTCTCGGGCCACCCGGTCGATCAGTTCGCCGACGATCCGGTCGTAGTGGCGCCGGTAGTCGGCCAGCCGCCGCCACGGGCCGATGTTCGGCCGCCGGTGCGGCATCGGCAGCGCGCCCAGCCGTGAGCCCAGCGTCACCCACTCCGGCATCAGCTCGCGCATCTCGTGCAGCTGCTGTCCGTCGGCGCCGAACACCGTGCGCAGGATGACGTTGAGGGTGATCCGCATCATCGACGGCAGCGTCGGAACCGGTCGTCCCAGCGGCCAGTCGGCGATCTCGCGCAACGTCTCCTCGGCGAAGATCTGCTCGTAGCGGCGGACGCTGCGGCCGTGGAACGGCGGGGTGAGCAGCCGGCGGCGGAGCCGGTGGTCCTCGCCGTCGAGTGCGAACACCGATCCGGCACCGAGCACCCGGCTCAGGTTCGGCTGGATGTTGCCGAGGTCGGCGGGGTCGGCCGCGAAGACCTGCCGGGCCAGCTGCGGCTCGGCCACCACCACGGTGCGGCCGAAGACGGGCAGCTCGACGGTGAACACCGGCCCGCAACGGCGGGCCATCCGGTGCACCGCCGCGCGGCGGGACAGCACGAACGCCAGCCCCTGGACCACGCGCGGGACGCGGGGGCGCGGGGGCAGCGGCCCGGCGGGCGCGAGCGCGGTGCGCGCCGCGGTGGTGGTCATGCACCCTCCCATCGTCGGTACGTCCGTGTACCGGCTGTTGAGCGGTACGGTACCCCCAGGTACCACCGGCGGCAAGGGACAATCACGGACCATGGCGAGCGCTCCGACGGCCCCCTCGGCTCCCGAGGTGAGCCCGTTCCGCGCCCGGCTGCTCGACGGCCTGGCCGCCTCCATCGCCGAACGCGGCTACCGCGACACCACCGTCGCCGACATCGTCCGGCACGCGCGCACCTCCAAGCGCACCTTCTACGACGAGTTCGCCGGCAAACAGGAGTGCTTCGTGGCGCTGCTCGTCGACGACGTGGCGCAGATGATCGCCGGCATCCGCGCGGCGGTCGACCCGGAGGCCGACTGGCGCGAGCAGGTCCGCCGGGCCGTCGGCGCCTACGTCGACCACATCGCCGCCCGGCCGGCGATCACCCTGGCCTGGATCCGCGATCTGCCCGCCCTCGGCGAGGTGGTGCGCACCATGGAGCCGGTCACCATGCACGACGTCACCGAGATGCTCATCGAGCTGAGCAGCGGCCCGGGGTTCCGCCGGGCCGGACTGGCGCCGCTGAGCCGGCCGATGGCGGTGTTCCTGGCCGGCGGGTTGCGCGAACTGGCCGCGCGGTTCGTCGAGGAGGGCCGCGATCTGCGCGAGCTCACCGCGCCCGCGGTCGCCGCGGCCACCGCCGTGCTGCGCGGCTGAACCGGCCGGCGGCACCCCCCGCTCCGCGAGCAGACGCGTCCGCCCCCTGCGCGGGCGGACTTCGGGGGGGTTGCGTCTGCTCGCCGGGGGAAGGGGTGCGGGGAACCGGCTAGCGGCGCAGCAGCAGCCGCGCCGACTTCTCCAGCCGCCGGGTCATGTCGTCGTAGGACGAGTAGCCCATGCCCACCCAGGCCATCGCGCCGATGTAGGCCAGCTCCAGCGACTCGATCACGTCGAAATCGGTCTGCGGGCCCAGCGCGGCGATCAGCCGCTCCCGGACGTCCCGGCCGATGCGCTGGCGCAGCGCCTCCACGTCCGGGTCCCGGCCGAGCAGGGCACTGGTCACCGCCGCGGAGAACTCCGGTTCGTCGGCGACCAGCGAGGCGATGTGCCGCAGCACCTCGATGACCCGGGTGGCCGGATCGTCCGACTCGTGCCGGGCCGGCGGGGAGGCCGACAGCCGCCGCCAAAACACCTCGGCGACAAGATGTTCCTTGGACGAGAAATAGGTGTAGGCGGTGGCGGCGCCGACACCGGCCTCCGCGGCGACGCGCCGCACCGTGAGCCCAGCGAATCCCTCGCGGTTCAACAACTCGACCGCGGCGCGGCCGAGGCGTTCGACGGTGTCGGCCTGCTTGGCGGTCAGACGGCGCCGAGTCGACTCGAAGGTCGGATCGGACACATGTCTGGACGCTACTACAACGGGCCCGCCCCAGCAACGCTAAGTTGGGGGGCATGGACCGTACCGCCACCGCGTTGCCGGAGACCGCCGCCCGCCTGTTCGCCCTCGCCGAGGAGACCACCGGCTTCATGCCGGCCGACGAGGGCCGCGCCCTCTACGACGCCGCGGTCCGTTACCTCGGCACCGGCGTCGGCGTCGAAATCGGTACCTACCTTGGGAAATCGACGCTGCTGCTGGGTGCGGCGGCGCAGCAGACCGGCGGGCTGATCTACACCGTCGACCACCACCACGGCTCCGAGGAACACCAACCCGGTTGGGAGTACCACGATCCCACGCTGGTCGACCCGGTCACCGGCCTGTTCGACACGCTGCCGCGGTTCCGGCACACCCTCGACGCCGCCGGCCTCGACGAGCATGTGGTCGCCGTCGTCGGGCGCTCCCCGGTGGTCGCGCGCGGATGGCGAACCCCGTTGCGGCTGTTGTTCATCGACGGCGGCCACACCGAGGAGGCCGCGCAGCGCGACTTCGACAACTGGGCCCGCTGGGTAGAGGTCGGCGGGGCGCTGGTGATCCACGACGTGTTCCCGAACCCCGCCGACGGCGGCCAGGCGCCGTACCACATCTACCGCCGCGCGGTCGACGGCGGGCAGTTCCGCGAGGTCGGCGTCACCGGCTCGATGCGGATCCTGGAGCGGACCGCCGGGACGCCGGGCGAGGCGGCCGGTTAACGGCCGCCGACCGTACAGGCGCAGTCGAATTCGTCCTCGAGGCCGCGCGGCAGGTCGGCACCGCGGAAGATGCCGGCCGCCGCGGTGGCGTTCGACAGCGCGTCGGCGGCCAGGATGACCGCGGCCCCCGTCCAGGTGGTGCGCTCCTCCGGCCAGCGCTTGCCGTCGGCGAACACCAGCCCGGTCCAGTAGGAGCCGTCCTCCTCGCGCAGGTGGTGCATCGCGGCGAACTGCTCGTGCGCCTTCCGCTTCTCGCCGATGGCGTCCAGCGCCATGACGAGCTCGCAGGTCTCCGCACCGGTCACCCAGGGCCGGTCGTCCACACACCGCACGCCCAGGCCGGGCACGACGAAATCGTCCCAGCGCTCGGCGATCCGGGCGTGTGCACGCGGGCCGCGCAGCGCGCCGCCGAGCACCGGGTAGTACCACTCCATGGAGTGCCGGTCCTTGGGCGTGAACGAATCCTGATGCTCGACGATGGCGTGGCCGAGCCGCCCGACGGCGACCTCCCACTCCGGCCGGGGCTCGTTGAGGTAGCCGGCCAGGGCCAGCGCGCACCGGATGCTGTGGTGGATGCTCGCGCAGCCGGTCAGCAGCGCGTCCGGGGTGGGACCGTGCTCGGCGCTCTTGGCCCAGGCGATCTCGCCGTTGGGGCGCTGCAGTTCCAGCACGAAGTCGATGGCCTTGCTGACCACCGGCCACATCGTCTCGGCGAACCTGCGGTCCCGGGTGATCAGCACGTGGTGCCACACCCCGGTCGCGATGTAGGCGCAGAAGTTGCTGTCGGCGTTGGGGTCCTCGATCACCCCGTTGCGCACCTGCAGCGGCCAGGAACCGTCCTCGCGCTGGGTGGTACGGCACCAGTCGAAGGCCGCGCGGGCCGGCTCGATCAGACCGGCCGCGGTGAGCGCCATCGCGCTCTCCACGTGGTCCCACGGATCGGTGTGCCCGCCCTCCGACCACGGGATGGCGCCCGACGGCTCCTGCGTCGCGGCGATGGACCGAGCCGTCTGCAGACACTGCTCGGGAGTGAAAACTCCGGCGACAGCCGGGATCTCATGCTCCACTGGCAACCCCCGCGGGTTTGGTGAAGTACAGCGCCACGCTCTTGCCGACCAGCGGGTTGAGCAGGTCCTCGGCCCGCCGGGTCAACCACGGACGGCTCATCATGTCCCACACCAGCAGCTTGTGGTAGGCCTTGACCGCCGGGTGGCCGTCGTCGTTGGGGCCGACGGCGCACTTGAGCCACCAGTACGGCGAGTGCAGCGCGTGCGCGAAATGGCTGCGCTCGTATTGCATTCCGCGAGCGGTGATCTTGTCGCGCAGCTCGCTGGCGCGGTAGATGCGCACGTGGCCGCCCTCGTTGGCGTGGTATTCGTCCGACAGCAGCCAGCAGATCTTCTCCGGCAGCCAGCGCGGCACGGTGACGGCGAGCTTGCCGCCCGGCTTGAGCACTCGCACCAGCTCGGCGATGGCCCGGTCGTCCTCCGGGATGTGCTCGAGAATCTCCGACGCGATCACCACGTCGAAGGTGGCGTCCGGATAGGGCATGTCGAGCGCGTCGCCCTTGACCACCTCGGCCGTTGCCGAGGCCGGGGCCTCGCCCTGCTCGGCCATCGCCCGCAGGATGGTGTCGACCTGGTTCAGATCGTCGGCGTTCTGGTCGAAGGCGACCACGTCGGCGCCACGCCGGTAGGCCTCGAAGGAGTGCCGGCCCAGCCCGCACCCGACGTCGATCACCTTGGTGCCCGGCCCGACGCCGAGCCGGTCGAAGTCAACTGTCAGCATTGAATTGCCCGCTCGTAGATGGAAACTGTCTGTGCCGCAACGGATTCCCAGCTGAACACGTCGAGTGCGCGCTGTCGCCCGTTGGCGCCCAGGCGTTCTCGTTCGCGCGGCGAGTCCAGCAGTTCGCCCAGCACCGCGGTGAGCGCGTCCACGTCGGCCGGCGGCACCAGCCGGGCGCACTCGCCGTCCGGCCCGACCACCTCCGGGATCGCACCGGCACGGCTGGCCACGATCGGCGTGCCACTGGCCATCGCCTCCACGGCGGGCAGCGAGAACCCCTCGTAGAGCGAGGGAATGCACGCCACCTCGGCCGAGGCCAGCAACCGGGCCAGCTCCTCGTCGCTGAGCCCGCTGGAGGCGGTGACGATGTCGGAGATGCCCAGTTCCGCGATGAGTTTCGCGGTGGGGCCGTTGGGTTCCAGCTTCGACACCAGCTGCAGCTCGACGTTGCGCTTGCCGCGCAGCCGCGACACCGCGTGCAGCAGATGGCTGACCCCCTTGAGCGGCACGTCGGCGGAGGCGATCGCGATGATGCGGCCCGGCACCCGCTGTGCCGAGGGGGTGAACAGCTCGGTGTCGACACCAAGTGGCACCACGTGCAGCTGCTCGGGGGCCACCCGGAAGTCCTTGGCGATGTCGGCCGCCGACGCCGAGGACACGGTGAGCAGGTGCGGGATGCGCCGCGCCACCTTCTGCTGCATCCGGGCGAACCCGTACCAGCGCCGCACCAGCGGCTTGCGCCACCACGGCGCCGCCGCGACGTCGACATCGCGGTCGCGGGTGATGGGGTGGTGCACGGTGGCCACCACCGGCAGGCCGGTCGCGGCGATCCTGAGCAGCCCGCTGCCGAGGCTCTGGTTGTCGTGCACGACGTCGAACTCGTGCCGGCGCGCGGCGAGCACCCGGGCGGCCCGCTGGGTGAACGTCTTGGGCTCGGGGAAACCCGCGGTCCAGACCGTCAGCAGCTCCCGCACGTCGATGAGGTCGCGGATCTCGCTGTAGTGCGGGACGCGGAACGGGTCCTCCTCGTTGTACAGGTCGAGGCTGGGCACCTTGGTCAGCCGGACCCGCGGATCGAGGCCCTCCGGGTACGGCTGCCCGGAGAACACCTCCACCTCGTGCCCGAGTTCGACCAGGCCGCGGCTGAGATGGCGGACGTAGACGCCCTGCCCACCACAGTGCGTTTTGCTGCGATACGACAGCAGTGCGATGCGCATGTCACCCCACCTTCCTTCGTGACGATGGGGCGCGCACTAGATGAGGCTGCCGAGGTCGAGCCGGCCGGGACGTATCACGCGAGGACTCCGAACCTGGACATGTGTCCAGACTATAGTTTGACGCGCTATCGGACGCAACGCGCCCGCCTCCCCGTTCACCCTCGTCACAGGCTTTGCCGACGGCCACCACGACTCCACCCCGATCCCGGCCCGACGCCGGGCCCCGATTCCGGCCCGACGTGGGGCCCCGACGCTGGGCATTGAAACACGTTTCACCGCACCCCGGCAGCGCGGCGACGATACGCCGGTGGGACTTGTCGGTGCCCCACCCTAGTCTGTCGAACATGAGTTCGACACGGGATCGCCTGGCCACAGCGATCGAGGAGATCAACACCGGTCTGCACCGGCTGCAGGCCACCCCACCGGACACACTGAGCCGCACCGAGCTGCAGGAGGTCATCGCACTCGTGCACGAGCTGGAGGGCCGGATCGCACTGGTGCAGCGGCGCATGGTCGGCCGGCTCGTCGCCACCGGCGCCCCGGGTCAGGTCGGGGCGACGTCCTGGGCGCCGGTGCTCGCGCGCCGGCTGCGCATCTCGCCGGCGCAGGCCCAGCGGATGATCGCCGACGCCGCGGCGGCGCTGCCACCCGGACGCCCACCTACCGCAGCCGCCTGAGCAGCCAGCCCGGGATCCAGTGGGTGACCGGGCGGCGGTGGGCACCGTAGGCGACGTCGTAGGTGACCAGGCCCCACCAGTGCCCCTGCTCGCACAGGCCCCAGCAGCTGAGCCGGCCCTCCACGACGGCGTGCAGCTGCAGGCCGCCGGGCACGTAGCCGCCGGCGCGGTGCGGCTCGCGCGGGAACAGGGCGGCCAGGTCGACCAGCACGGCCACCGGCGGATCGACGCGCCGGAACGGTTCCGGTGCGGGCTGTCCGGTATAGCCGATCGACTGCAACCGCCCCACGCATTCGATCATATGTTCGAATACCGCGCGTCCGCGCGGCGCACCGGGCGATTAGCCGCCGCCGGCGGCGGGCATGCCCTCCGGGAACGTCCGAACGAGGACGACCGAGTGGGCACGACCGGGAGGAACGGACATGCGGGCAGTGACATGGCAGGGACGGCGCAAGGTGGCGGTCGAGTCGGTGCCGGATCCGATCCTCAAGGAGCCCACCGACGCGATCGTCCGGGTCACCAGCACCAACATCTGCGGGTCGGACCTGCATCTGTACGAGGTGCTCGGCGCGTTCATGAATCCCGGCGACGTGCTCGGCCACGAGGCGATGGGGGTGGTCGAGGAGGTCGGCGCCGCGGTCGGCGACCTCGCCGTGGGCGACCGGGTGGTGATCCCGTTCAACATCTCCTGCGGCACCTGCTTCATGTGCAGCCACGGCCTGCAGAGCCAGTGCGAGACCACCCAGAACCGCGACCAGGGCACCGGCGCGGCGCTGTTCGGGTACTCGCGGCTCTACGGCGAGGTGGCCGGTGGCCAGGCCGAGTACCTGCGCGTGCCGCAGGCCCAGTACACCCACATCAAGGTGCCCCCGGACGGCCCCGACGACCGCTGGGTCTACCTGTCGGACGTGCTGCCCACCGCCTGGCAGGCGGTCGCCTACGCCGCGCCGCCGGCCGGCGGCACCCTGGTGGTGCTCGGCCTGGGCCCGATCGGGTCGATGGCCTGCCGCATCGCCGCGCTGTGCCACGACTGCCGGGTGATCGGCATCGATCTGGTCGCCGAGCGGATCGAGCGCGCCCGGCCGTACTGCTTCGACGTGCTCGACCTGAGCCGCGACGACGTCGTCGCGGCGGTGCACGAGCACACCGACGGCCGCGGCGCCGACGCGGTGATCGACGCGGTGGGCATGGAGGCGCACGGCTCCCCGGTGGCCGAGGCCGCCCAGACCGCCAGCGGGTACCTACCCTCCCCGGTGGGCCGGATGGTGATGCGCCGGGCGGGAGTGGACCGGTTGGCCGCGCTGAACACCGCGATCGCGCTGGTACGCCGCGGCGGCACCATCTCGGTGTCCGGGGTGTACGGCGGCGCGGCGGACCCGATCAACATGATGACGTTGTTCGACAAGCAGATTCAGCTGCGCATGGGGCAGGCCAACGTCAAGCGCTGGGTGCCCGAGATCCTGCCGCTGCTGACCGACGGCGATCCGCTCGGCGTGGACGACTTCGCCACCCACCGGCTGCCACTGGACCGGGCGCCGCAGGCCTACGAACAGTTCCAGCACAAGCAGGACGGCATGGTGAAGGTGATGCTCAAGCCGTAACCCCGGCCGTCGGCGGCCGGGACGGCACGGCCAAGATGGACCATGTGAGCACGCTGCGCCCCATGACATGTCGCACCGTCGCCGCACTTGCCGCCGTCGCGCTGCTGGCCGCCGGCTGCGGCGGCGCGGACCGGCCGGCCACCGACAGCGCCGGGGCGGACCCCGCGCAGCTGACCGACGCGCAACGCCCGCCGGACCGGCTGCGCGTCGAGGTGACCATCGCCGACGGCCGGGTCAGCCCGACCGATGCCGACCTGCGGGCCACGGTCGGGCAGCCGATCGTCGTCTACGTCAACAGCGACGCCGCCGACGAACTGCACGTGAACTCCGTGCCCGAGCACACCTTCACGATCGAACCCGGCCCGATCCACGCCTTCCAGTTCAGCGTCGACCAACCCGGCGCCGTCGACATCACGCTGCGGCACCTGCACCGGCGCATCGCGACCGTGCACGTGCATCCCTGACGGTATCCGCTGTTCGGGGGATGAACCCCGCCCGATTCCCCTACAGTGTTCCCGTGGCGGGCCTCGACCCACTCGACCAGGCGTTGGCGGGCGGAACCCCCCAGCGGGTGGGGTGGTTTCGCTTCTACTTCGACGACGAGCGCTGGGAGTGGTCGGAGCAGGTGCAGCAGATGCACGGCTACACGCCCGGATCCGTCACCCCGACCACCGAACTCGTTCTGTCCCATAAACATCCGGACGACTACGGGCAGATCGCCGCGACGGTCGACGAAATCCGGCGCCAGCGTAGGACGTTCAGCACCAGGCACCGCATCATCGACACCGGGGGCCGGGTCCGGTCGGTGATCGTGATCGGCGACCAGCTCTGCGACGCCGCCGGCGAAGTCATCGGCACGCACGGGTTTTACGTCGACGTCACGCCGATGACGGAGGCGACCGAACAGCTGGTCACCGCCGCGGTCGCCGAGATCGCCGAGCACCGGGCCGGCATCGAACAGGCCAAGGGCATGCTCATGCTGATCTACCGGGTCGACGCCAACGCCGCGTTCGACCTGCTCAAGTGGCGCTCCCAGGTGACCAACGTCAAGCTGCGCGCGCTGGCCGAGCAGTTGATCGCCGACTGCGCCGAGCTGCAGTACGACGAGGCGCTGCCCGACCGCGACATCTTCGACCACCTGTTCCTGACCACCCACCAGCGGGTGGGCCGTGCGCGCAGCCGGTGACCGGCGCTACCGTAAAGCCATGCGGGCACTCGTGATCGTCGACGTGCAGAACGACTTCTGCGAGGGCGGGTCGCTGGCGGTCACCGGCGGCGCCGCGGTGGCCGCACGGATCGCCGAACTCGTCGCCGGCGACCCCGGCTACGACCACATCGTGGCGACCAAGGACTACCACATCGACCCGGGCGAGCACTTCTCCGACGATCCCGACTACCGGGTGTCCTGGCCGCCGCACTGCGTGGCCGGCACCCCGGGCGCGGAGTTCCACCCGGCGTTCGGCGGCCGCGGCGTGGAGACCACCTTCCTCAAGGGCCGCTACTCCGCGGCCTACAGCGGGTTCGAGGGCGTCGACGAGTCCGGCACCGGGCTGGCCGACTGGCTGCGCACCCACGACGTCGACGCGGTGGACGTGGTGGGCATCGCCACCGACTACTGCGTGCGGGCCACCGCGCTCGACGCCGCGCAGGCCGGGTTCCGCACCCGGGTGCTGCGCGACCTGACCGCGGGCGTGGCGCCGGAGACCACCGAGCGGGCCGTCGCCGAGCTGCGCGCCGCCGGGGTCGAGGTGGTCTGAGAGCCCGCCGGGGCGGGTTTGCCGCGGGCACGCCGCGGGTATCCCGGGCTGCATCCGCCGCACCGACCCGGGAGCCCCGCCCTTGACGCAGACCGCACCGACCGACATCGAGATCTGGCCGGGCAAGGCCTACCCGCTGGGCGCGGTCTACGACGGATTCGGCACCAACTTCGCCCTGTTCAGCGAGGCCGCCGAGCGGGTCGAGTTGTGCCTGTTCGACCCCGACGAGGCCGGCGGCTTCCGGGAGACCCGGCTGGCGCTGCCCGAGGTCGACGCCTTCGTCTGGCACGGCTACGTCCCCAACCTCGAACCCGGCCAACGCTACGGCTACCGGGTGCACGGGCCCTGGGATCCCGCCGCCGGGCACCGGTGCAACCCGAACAAGCTGCTGCTGGACCCCTACGCCAAGGCCATCGATGGCATCTTCGACTGGAATCAGTCGCTGTTCGGCTACACGTTCGGCGACCCGGACTCCCGCAACGACGACGACTCCGCGGCCGCCATGCCCAAGTCCGTGGTGATCAACCCCTACTTCGACTGGGGCACCGACCGTCCGCCCGGCCACGCCTACGGCGACACCGTCATCTACGAGGCGCACGTGCGGGGCCTCACCCGCACCCACCCCGACCTCCCGGAGACCGCGCGCGGCACCTACTCGGGCATCGCCCACCCGGTGATCGTCGACCACCTGCGGGCGCTCGGCGTCACCGCCGTCGAACTCATGCCGGTGCACCACTTCGCCAACGACTCCACGCTGGTCGACCAGGGCCTGTCCAACTACTGGGGCTACAACACCATCGGCTTCTTCGCCCCCGACCCGAAGTACAGCTCGGCGACCACCCCGGGCGGGCAGGTGCAGGAGTTCAAGGCGATGGTGCGCGCCCTGCACGAGGCCGGCATCGAGGTGATCCTCGACGTGGTCTACAACCACACCGCCGAGGGCAACCACCTCGGCCCCACGCTGAGCTTCCGCGGCATCGACAACGCCGCCTACTACCGACTCGTCGACGACGACAAGCGCTACTACATGGACTACACCGGCACCGGCAACAGCCTCAACGTCGGGCATCCGCACTCCCTGCAGCTGATCATGGACTCGCTGCGCTACTGGGTGACCGAGATGCACGTCGACGGGTTCCGGTTCGACCTGGCCTCGACCCTGGCCCGGGAGTTCTACGACGTGGACAAGCTGTCGACGTTCTTCGAACTCGTGCAACAGGATCCGGTGGTCAGCCAGGTCAAGCTGATCGCCGAACCGTGGGACGTCGGCCCGGGCGGCTACCAGGTGGGCGGCTTCCCGCCGCAGTGGACCGAGTGGAACGGCAAGTACCGCGACACCGTGCGCGACTACTGGCGCGGCGAGCCGGCCACCCTCGACGAGTTCGCCTCCCGGCTCACCGGCTCGGCCGACCTCTACGAGCACACCGCCCGCCGGCCGGTGGCCTCGATCAACTTCGTCACCGCCCACGACGGGTTCACGCTGGCGGACCTGGTGTCCTACAACGAGAAACACAACGAGGCCAACGGCGAGGACAACCGCGACGGGGAGAGCCACAACCGGTCCTTCAACTGCGGCGCCGAGGGCCCCACCGACGACCCGGAGGTGCTCGCGCTGCGCGCCCGCCAGCAGCGCAACTTCATCGCCACCCTGCTGCTTTCGCAAGGTGTTCCGATGATCGCCCACGGCGACGAGCTCGGCCGCACCCAGCGTGGCAACAACAACGTCTACTGCCAGGACAGCGAGTTGTCCTGGGTGGACTGGGCCGGCGCCGACACGGACCTGATCGCGTTCACCCGCAAGGTGTCCGCGCTGCGCACCGCCCACCCGGTGTTCCGGCGGCGCCGGTTCTTCTCCGGCCGCCCGGTGCGCGGCCGCGACGGGCAGCGGCTGCCCGACATCGCCTGGCTGTCCCCCGACGGGTCGGAGATGACCGACGAGGACTGGGACACCGGCTACGCCAAGTCGATCGCGGTCTTCCTCAACGGCCAGGGCATCCCCGATCTCGACGCGCGCGGCCGGCGCGTCGTCGACGACTCCTTCCTGCTGTGCTTCAACGCCCACCACGAACCGATCGACTTCGCCGTGCCCGCCGCCGACTTCGCCCCGGCCTGGGTGCGGGTGCTCGACACCGCGGCCCCGGACGGCGCCGCCGGCGAACCGCTGTCGCCGGGCACCAAGCTCACCGTCGAGGGGCGCTGCCTGGTCGTGCTGCAGCCGGCCGAGCCACGCGCCTGACCTCCCCGGCGATCACCCCGGCAGGTGGTACGTTCGCAAGGAAGCAGCCGCGGCCGCCTCACCGGTACCCGGCACTGCGCCGCGGGTACCCCGGCTGGGCGGGCCGGAGGTAGCGCCAGACGAGCGGTGGCAGCTACGGGCGGCCGCGGCTGCACCGAATCCCCTCCCGGCTAGGCCACCAGCAGCCGCTCGATCGAGCGCAGCGGAATCGGCAGCCAGCCGGGCCGGTGCCGTGCCTCGTAGCCCGCCTCGTAGACCGCCTTGTCGAGCTCGTAGCCCGCCAACAACTCGGCCGCATCGCGCGGGTCGCCGTCCGCCACCGTCGCGTACCCCGCGCAGAACGCCGCCCGGTTGCGCTGCACCCACTCCCGCGCGCGGGTGGCCAGCTGCCGGTCGTGCTGCAGATCGTCCCCGCCGAGCTCGGCCAGCCGATGGCCGGCGGCGTACTCGAACGACCGCAGCATGCCGGCCACGTCGCGCAGCGGCGAATCCGGGCGCCGCCGCTCGGCGGGCGGCACCCCGGGCTCGCCCTCGAAGTCGATGAGCAGCCAGCCCTCCGGGGTGCGCAGCACCTGCCCGAGGTGCAGGTCGCCGTGCACCCGCTGCACGGTCACCGGCACGCCGGCCAGCGCGCGGTAGCGGGCGGCGATGTCGGGCACGTACCCGGCCAGCTCCGGCACCGCCGCGGCCACGGCGTGCAGCCGGTCCAGCATCGTGTCGGCGTCGAACCGCTGCTCGGCGGTGCCGAGCTCGGCGGCCAGGCAGGCGTGCACCGAGGCCACCGCCGCGCCGAGCCGGTGCGCCTCCCCGGCGAAGTCCCCGCCCACCTCGTCGGCGTACAGGTCGCCCTCGGCGAACAGGTCGCGGGTGCTCGCGGTGGCCATGTCCCAGCCGTCGGCGGCGTTGGCGGCGAACGCGCTGACCATGCCCAGCGCGCACGGCTGCCCGTCCCAGTCGGTCTCGTAGGCGCCCAGCAGCCGCGCCACGTGCGGGTTGCCGGCCCGGGCCAGCACCCGGTGCAGTTCGATGTCGGGGTGGATGCCGGGCGCGACCCGGCGGAACAGCTTCAGGATCGCCGCCTGGTCGAACACCACGCTGGTGTTGGACTGTTCGGCGGCGAGCACCCGCGGCGCGGCGTCGGTCGGCAGGCTCACCCCCGGCTCGGCGGCGAAGCGCAGGCCGTCGAGGGTGGCCGAGCGGGCGTGCAACGCCAGCAGCAGCCGCGCGGCGTCCGGGTCGTAGACCGCGTCGTAGCCGGTACGGCCGCCGTCGGTGCCGATGATGGCGGCCGGGGCGAACTCGTCGAGCGGGGCCCGGTCCCAGCGCACCGGCACCTGGTAGCGCTCACCAGTGCCGTCGGTGTAGGCGACGTCGACCAGCATCAGCTCCAGGTCGTCGGCCAGCGCCACCCGCACCGCCGGCCGGACCGTCGCCGGCGTCCGGCCGCGTCCGGCGTACCAGCGCTGCTGCGGCAGCCACTCGGCGAACGGCAGGCTCACGGCATCCCCTCGGGTTCGGGCTCGCGCAACTGGAACCAGTAGAACCCGTGGCCCGGCAGGGTGAGCAGGTACGGCAGCTGCCCGATCCGCGGGAACTCCACGTGCCCGGTGGTCTCGATCGGGGTGTGACCGGCCCACTCCTGCAGGTTCAGCTCGATGGGCTGCGGGAAGCGCGACAGGTTGTGCACGCACATCATCACGTCGCCCGCGGTGTGGCGGACATAGGCCAGCACCGACGGATTCGACCCGCCGAGCTCGCGGAACCCCCCGACCGCGAACGCCGGGTGGCGACGGCGCACCGCCAGCATGGTGCGGGTCCAGTTCAGCAGCGAGGTGCCGGCGTCGAGCTGGGCCTCGACGTTGACCGACTGGTAGCCGTAGATCGGGTCCTGGCTGGGCGGCAGATACAGCCGGCCCGGATTGGCCTTGGAGAACCCGGCGTTACGGTCCGGGGTCCACTGCATCGGGGTGCGCACCCCGTCGCGGTCGCCGAGCCAGATGATGTCGCCCATCCCGATCTCGTCGCCGTAGTACAGCACCGGCGAGCCGGGCAGGCTCAGCAGCAGCGCGGTGAACAGCTCGATCTGGTTGCGGTCGTTGTCCAGCAGCGGGGCCAGCCGGCGCCGGATCCCGACGTTCGCCTTCATCCGCGGGTCCTTGGCGTACTCGGCGTACATGTAGTCGCGTTCCTCGTCGGTGACCATCTCCAGGGTCAGCTCGTCGTGGTTGCGCAGGAAGATCCCCCACTGCGCGGTGTCCGGGATCTCCGGTGTGCCGGCGAGGATCTCGCTGATCGGGAACCGCGACTCCCGGCGCACCGCCATGAAGATCCGCGGCATCAGCGGGAAGTGGAACGCCATGTGGCACTCGTCGCCGCCGGTGTCCGGATCGCCGAAGTAGGCGACCACGTCGGCGGGCCACTGGTTGGCCTCGGCCAGCAGCACCCGACCCGGGTACTCGTCGTCGATCACCTTGCGGCAGCGTTTCAGGAAGGCGTGTGTCTCGGGCAGGTTCTCGCAGGTGGTGCCCTCCCGCTCGAACAGGTAGGGCACCGCGTCCAGCCGGAACCCGTCGATGCCCAGGTCCAGCCAGAACCGCAGCACGTCGAGCATCGCCTCCTGCACCGCGGGGTTGTCGTAGTTCAGGTCGGGCTGGTGACTGAAGAAGCGGTGCCAGTAGAACTGGCGGCGCACCGGGTCGAAGGTCCAGTTCGACTCCTCGGTGTCGACGAAGATGACGCGCGCCTGCGCGTACTTCTCGGCGGTGTCGCTCCAGACGTAGAAATCGCCGTACGGCCCGTCGGGGTGCAGCCGGGACTCCCGGAACCACTCGTGGGTGTCGGAGGTGTGGTTCATCACCAGGTCGGTGATCACCCGGATACCGCGCCGGTGCGCCGCGTCGAGCAGCTCGACGAAGTCGTCGACGGTGCCGAAATCCGGCAGCACCCGGTAGAAGTCGCGGATGTCGTAGCCGCCGTCGCGCAGCGGCGAGTCGTAGAACGGCGGCAGCCACAGGCAGTCGACACCGAGCCAGTCGAGGTAGTCGAGCCGCTCGGTCAGCCCGCGCAGATCCCCCACCCCGTCGGCGTCGGAGTCGGCGAACGCGCGCACCAGCACCTCGTAGAACACGGCGTGCTTGAACCAGGTGCGGTCGGCCGGCAGGGTGCGGGCCTGCCCGAAGTCCTCCGCGGTCGGGTGCTCGACGACACCGGCCTCGACATGGCTGCCGCGCGCCGGGTCGTGCCGGGGGTGGTCACGGGTCGGGGCCATCACCGACGGACTACCCGCCGGGGTGCGGGCCGAATCGTCAGCGCAGGTAACGCATCGCGCCGGTGCGCACGTAGCGCACGGCGTTGGCCTGGCGGTAGCCGATCACTCCGCCGCCGGCGGTGAACGCGATCAGCCCGGCCAGCCCGGGCAGCGCCACCGCCGCCTGGGCCAGTGCCGCGGTGCGCCCGTCGAGCGGCTTGCCGCCGCGCGGTGCGGGGGCGCGCAGCGCCTGGGCCGGCGGCGCGGCCGACTGCGGAACCGGGATCCCGGCGAAGATCTGGTTCGACGACGGGCTCGCCGGGATCATCGCCCCGGGCGGCACCGGCAACCCGAGCTGGGAGGGCCCGGACAGCACCGCCGGGATGCCCGGGTACTGGCCGTAGGCCTGCAGCCCGCCCGGCGGGATCCGCGGCGGCAGCGCCAGCGGCGCCGACAGCACCGGGGCACCGCCGCCACCCGGGCCGGCGCCGTCGGTGCGCCCGACACCGCCGACGCCGACGGCGTCCACCACCGGTGGCGCGGTGACGTCCTCCTCGCCCTGGATCCGCAGCACCGGGCCCTGCGGCTGCGGCTGCGGTTGCGGCTGCGGGCGGGGGTCGAACAGGGCGGCCACGCCGGACAGCGTCGGGACCGGCATCGGGTAGGTGGTGATGCACACCGCCTGCCCGCCGCACGGGTTGCTCCCCGGCGGGTGCAGCGCACCGATCCGTACCACCGGCACGTCGATGGTCTCGTTGAAGATGGTCCGGAACAGGTTCTCGGCCTCGTTGGTCACCCGCCCGTTGCCGACCGTCACCGTCGGCCGGTCGATCGACGGGAAGCCGGCGAGCGGCGAGTCGTTCGAGGTGCGCCCGTTGCCGATCCGGGGCTGCGGGGGGTTCTGCCGCGACCGCGGCGAGGTGACCGTCTCGCCGCCGTCGTCATTGTCGTGGTGCGGGGCGGCGGTCATGCCGACGCCCGGATCGTCGTGGTCGTCGTCGCCGGGGGCGGCCGCCGCGCCGGGCGCGGTCAGGCCGGCCAGCAGCAGTCCGGAGACAAGCAGGGCCGCGCCACCGAACACACGCAGCACCGTGGCGGCCACCTCGAACCCCCATTTCCCCGCCGGCGGAATCCCTCCGCGGCACCCGTCATTGTCGCACACCCGCGCGTTCGGTCCAGCCCAAAATTGTCGCTCGTGCTAGTGCTCCGACGTGCCGAAACCCGGCGGACAGCCGCCGGCTGACGGATCCGGGGGCGGCTGCAATAGCATCGCCGGTATGTCCGAACAGCGGTCCGCCAAGTGGCAGGCGGCCTTCGACCTGGTCCGTAACCGCGGCTACGAGCGCCGCGAGGAGCCGTTCCGGCTGGCCAGCGGCCAGCTCAGCCACGACTACATCGACGGCAAGTTCGCCGTCGACACCGGGGAGCGGCTGCGCCTGGTCAGCGAGGCGGTCGCCGAGCTCGCCGAGCAGCGCGGCATCGAGTTCGACGCCGTCGGCGGGCTGACCATGGGCGCGGACCCGCTGGCGCACGGGGTGGCGATGGTCACCGGCAAGGCCTGGTTCTCGGTGCGCAAGGAGCAGAAGAAGCGCGGCCGCGAGCAGTGGATCGAGGGCACCCGGCTGGCGCCGGGCACCCGGGTGCTGCTCGTCGACGACGTGATCAGCACCGGCGGCTCCACCCTGCAGGCCTACGACCGGGTGGTCGCCGTCGGCGCGGTGGTGACGGGGGTGATCCCGATGGTCGACCGCGGTGACAACGCCACCCGCGAGTTCACCGCCCGCGGGGTGATCTACGCCCCGCTCATCACCTACCGCGACCTCGGCATCGAGCCGGTGCTGCCGGCGTAGTTCCCGGCGCCCGGGCGGCGCGCCGAGCGGGAAGCCAGTGCGGAATCCCGACCGGTTTTCCGCCGTGGCTTCACGTTCGTGCCGGGGCCGGTCCCGGCACCACCAGCACCGGGACCGGCTCGATCGCGATGCTCACCGGGTCCCCGGGCCGGAACGCGCGCGCCTCGGCGCTGGCCAGCTGCGCCTGCACCTGGGTGCCGTCGGCCAGCCGGGCGTACACCCGCGAGTTGGGGCCGAGGAACATCACCGAGGTCACCGTCGCCGCACCCTGCTCGTCGGCCTTGACCACCACCGCCTCGGGGCGCACCAGCGCCAGCCCCGCCCCGGACGGCACCGAGCCGGGCAGCGTGGGCACCGCACAGCCCAGCACCCGGGCGCCGGCGCCGTTGACCAGCGCGGGCAGCCGGTTGCTCAGGCCGACGAACTCGGCGACGAACGGTGTCGCGGGCCGGGCGTACAGCTCGGCCGGGGCGGCCAGCTGCTCGAGCCGGCCCGCGTTCATCACCCCGACCCGGTCGGCGACGGCCAGCGCCTCCTCCTGGTCGTGGGTGACGAACAGCGTGGTGATGCCGATCTCCAGCTGCACCCGGCGGATCTCGTCGCGCAGCTGCGCCCGCACCTTGGCGTCCAGCGCCGACAGCGGCTCGTCGAGCAGCAGCACCCGGGGCCGGATGGCCAGCGCGCGGGCCAGCGCCACCCGCTGCTGCTGACCGCCGGACAGTTCGTCGACGTACTTGTGCCGGTGCGCGGCCAGCCCCACCAGCTCCAGCATCTCGTCGGCCCGGGCCTGCCGCTCGGCCCGGCCCACCCCGCGCATCTTCAGCCCGAACGCGACGTTGTCGAGCACGTTCAGGTGCGGGAACAGGCTGTAGGCCTGGAACACCATGCCCATGTCGCGCTTGTTGGCCGGCACCGCGCCCAGGTCGCGGCCGTCGACGCGCACGGTGCCGGAGGTGGCCTCGTCCAGGCCGGCCAGGATGCGCATCGCGGTGGTCTTGCCGCAGCCGGACGGCCCGAGCAGGGCGACGAGCTCGCCGGGCTCGATGTGCAGGCTGAACCCGTCGAGGGCCTTCACCGTGCCGTAGACCCGGGTGAGGTTCTCCAGGTCGACGGCGACTGGATTGCTCATGTACGGACTCCCGTGGGTGTGGTGGGCACGGTGGTCGCGGCGACCGTGCGCCGGCGCCGGCGGGTGACCAGCGCCAGGATCATCAGCAGCACGAAGCCGAACAGCAGGGTGGCCAGCGAGGCCGCCACGCTGGTGGGCCCGTCGCTCTTGCCGATGAGCACGATCTGTACCGGCAGCGTCTGGTAGCCGGACAGCGACGCGATCGTGTACTCGCCGAGCACCACCGCGATCGAGATGAACGCCGCCGACAGGATGCCCGACCAGATGTTCGGCACGATCACCCGGAAGATCGTGGTGATCCAGCCCGCGCCCAGCGAGCGGGCCGCCTCGGCCAGCGTGCGCAGGTCGATCGCGCCCAGGGCGGCGTCGATCGCCCGGTAGGCGAACGGCAGCACCAGCACCGTGTAGACGAAGGTCAGCGTCAGCGGGGACTCCCCGAGCAAGTAGGTGACCCACAGGTAGACGTTGCGCAGCCCGACCACGATCACCAGGGCCGGGATGGTCAGCGGCAGCAGGCACAGGAACTCCACCAGGTTCCTGGCCCAGCCGGCGCGCAGCCGCACCCAGATCATGGTCGGCACCAGCACGGCCAGCATGGCGGCCACCGTCAGCACCGCCAGCCCCAGCGACACCAGGATCGCCCGGAACAGCGCGTCGTCGGCGACCAGGTTCTGCCAGGCCCGCAGGGTGCGCCCGCCGTGCACGAGGTCACGGGTGGCGAAGTCGGCCATGGCGTAGAGCGGGAACAGGAAGAACAGGCCGAACACCAGCCACAGCACCGCCCGCAGCACCCGCGTCACCGCAGCCACCTCGCGGTGCGCCGGACCAGCGCGTTGTAGGCGACCATCACCACCGCGACGACGACGATCATCTCCAGCGCCAGCGCATAGGCGAAGCCGGACTGGCCCAGCACCACCTCGCTGGTCAGCGCGGTCCGGATGAGCAGCGGCACGATCGGGCTGCCCTGGCTGACCAGGGCGGCGGCGGTGGCGTAGGCGGCGAACGCGTTGGCGAACAGCAGCAGCACCGAGCCGAGGAACGCCGGGCCCAGCAGCGGCACCGCCACCTCCCGCCAGTACTGCCGGCCCGAGGCGCCCAGGCTGACCGCGGCCTCCCGCCACTGCCGGCGCAGGCCCTCCAGCGCGGGCAGGAACACGATCACCATCAGCGGGATCTGGAAGTAGCTGTAGACCAGGATCAACCCGGGCAGCGCGTACAGCCAGCCCGAGCCGGCCAGGTTGAACCCGGTCAACTGCTGCACCCACAGCGTCAGCACGCCGTTCAGCCCGACGGTGGCCAGGAACGCGAACGCCAGTGCCACACCGCCGAACTGGGCCAGCACGCTGCACAGCGCGAGCACGCCGCGGCGCACCATCGACTCCGGCGGGCGGGCGGCGATCAGCCAGGCCAGCACCGCGCCGAACACCGCCCCGATCAGCGCGGTGGCCCCGGACAGCAGCACGCTGCGCCACAGCGCGGTCAGGGCGGTGGACGAGAACAGCGCGCCGAGGCGGGCCGGGCTGAACCCGCCGTCGGCGAACAGCGCGTTGACCACCACGGTGCCGGTCGGGATCAGCAGGAAGATCACGACCAGGGCGAAGAACGGCAGCAGCGGCGCGCCGTCGGCGAGCCGCCGGCCCACCGACCGGCCGGCCACGCGGTCAGCCGATCGCCGCGGCCCAGTGCTCGGCCAGGTAGGCGCTGGCCTTCTTGTTCTGCTCCTCGGTGAGCACCACGGGCTGGCCCGACACCGGCGGCAGCGCGTCCCAGGCCGCGGTGTCCAGGCTGCCGGCGGCCTGCATCGCGTCAGCCCGCACCGGCCGCGCCCCGCCCTTGAGGTACAGGTTCTGGCCCTCGTCGCTGAACAGGAACTCCTGCCACAGCCGGGCCGCCGCCGGGTGCGGGGCGTCCTTGTTGATGGCCTGGTAGTAGTAGCCGGCCACGGCCGGACCGGGCGGGACGACCACCTTCCAGTTCGGCAGCTTGGCCGACTCGGCGGCGTTGGTGTAGTCCCAGTCGATGACCACCGGAGTCTGGCCGGACTCGATGGTCGCCGGGGTCGGGTCGACCGGCAGGAAGTTGCCGGCCTGATTGAGCTTGCCGAAGAACTCCACCCCGGGCGCGATGTCGTCGGCGGAGCCGCCCTGCGACAGCGCGGCCATCACCACCCCGGAGAACGCGGCACCGGCCTGGGTGGGGTCGCCGTTGAGCGCGACGCTGCCCCGGTACTCCGGTTTGAGCAGGTCGTCGACGTCGGTGATGTCGGGCACCTTCGACGCGTCGTAGCCGATGGACATGAACCCGCCGTAGTCGTTGACCCACCGGCCGTCGGGATCCTTGAACTCGTCGGGGATGTCGTCCCAGGTGGCCACGCGGTACGGCGCGAACATGTCCACGTTGGCCAGCGCCACCGACTGACCCAGGTCGAACACGTCCGGGGCGGTGCTCTTGCCGCGCTGCTGCTTGGCGGCGTTGATCTCCTCCTGGCTGGAGGCGTCCGGCTGGGCCGAGTTGACCTTGATGCCGTACTTCTCCGAGAACCGCTCGATGATCTCGCCGTAGTTGGCCCAGTCCGGCGGCAGTGCGATGACGTTGAGCTCGCCCTCGGCCCTGGCGGCCTCGATCAGGCCATCCATCCCGCCGAAGTCGGCGGCCGAGGTGGCCTCGGCGGCGCGCACCCCGGATTCGGTCTCGGCCCCGCCGCCGCTCTTCTCCGGCGGGGCGCAGGCGGTGAGCCCGGCCAGCACGAGCGCCGGGGCGGCGAGGGCGGCACAGGCGCGCCGCAACGACGTGTTCAGCACCGAAGTCATGACCGAACCTTCCTCTGGTCGGGAGGCGGCGCGGTGTCGTTCGGGTCACGTACTCCGGTCGCCGCCGTGAACGGTCCCCTACGTTGCGTCCGAACTTTATCGCGAGCCCACAACCGGGGTTGTCGGTTCCCTACTCCCGGATTCGGGTCGACGTTCGGCCTGGTCCGGGCGTTAGCATCGGTGCGTGGCTGATCGGCGGGCCGAGAGCGGGCCCGATTCCCCCTGGGACACCGGCGCTGCGGCGACGCCGGACCATCCCGGCGCGGCCTTCGACACACTCACCGTGCCGCCCGCCGGCGACGACGGGTTCGACCCGTACAACATGAACACCTGGCGGTTCCGGCCCGCGCCGACCCCCTGGTACCGCACCCGCCCGGCCGTGGTCGCCATGGTCGCCGCGGGGCTGGCCGCCTCGGCGCTGGTCGTCTCCGGCGTGCTGCTGGTGCTGGGCGGATCCGGCCCGGCGCCGCCCGAACCGGAGTCGGCCACCCCGGCCACCCCGACCAGCAGCGCCCCGAAGCCGACGCCGACCACCCGGCCGCCGGAGCCGCCGCCACCCCCACCGCCGCCGCCCCCGCCGCCGGAGGAGACGGCCGCGGTCCAGCAGGCCCCGGCCTACCGGCCCACCCAGCGTCCGCCGCGGCGCACCAAGGCGCCGGAGTTCGGGGTCACCCGTACCCCGCAGACCCGCGCGCCGATCAGCGTGGCGCCGCAACCGCGCGGCTGACGCCATGACCCCGCCCGCCACCGCACCCGGCTTCGACCCGCGCGAACGCTTCGCGGTGGCCCCGGTGGCGACGCTGGCCACCGCCGACGCCGACGGGGTGCCGCACCTGGTGCCGGTGGTGTTCGCGGTGCACGGCGACGTGGTCTACACCGCCGTCGACGCCAAGCGGAAGACCACCCACCGGCTGCGCCGGCTGCGCAACATCGAGGCCAACCCCCGGGTGAGCCTGCTCGTCGACCACTACGCCGACGACTGGAGCACGCTGTGGTGGGTGCGCGCCGACGGGGTGGCCGCGGTGCACCACGGCGGCGAACCGATGGCGACCGGATACATGTTGCTGCGCCGCAAGTATCCGCAGTACGACCGGATCGAACTGGACGGTCCGGTGGTCACCGTCGCGGTGCGGAACTGGACCGGCTGGCACGCCTGACCGCCGAGTTCCTGCCAGCCACCGAGCAAATCCTGCCAACCGGAAATGTGGGCGCCGACCTGCCGGTTTCACCTGACATCACCAGCTGGTGCCGGAAGTCACAACCACACACCGATCCCGCACCCGTCACGTCCGAACCGCGACGCATCCCCCGCCACGGCTCGAACCCCAAGTCGGAAGAAGGCGTTTGCCATGAACCCGTCTGCCACCCCCGCATCGACCCGCACCACCCTGCTCGCCCGCGGCCTGGCCGCGGCGGTGCTGGCCCTGGCCGGACCCGCCGTCGCCGTCGGGTTGCTCACCGCCGCCACCGCCGAGGCCGCACCGACCAAGCCCGGCTCGGCGCAGGAGACCATCGACTCGCTGCGCTCCCGCGGCTACACCGTCATCGTCAACCGGGTCGGCACCCGGCCGCTCAGCGAGGCCAGCGTGGTGGCGATCCGTCCCGGCCAGACCTTCAGCCGCACCGACTCCGGCGCCCCCGGCGCCGGTGACGACCTGGTCACCACGGTGACCGGACGCACCGTCTACGTCGACGTCGCCTGAGGACGCTCGGATCACGACGCGGCGACGATCCCCCGGTCGCGTAGCGGTGCAGCTCTCCCTCGAAGGGGCGGTCCCCCGGGCCGCCCCTTCGCCTGTGCGCCCACCGGTCTTGTGCTCCGGATCACATCGCGCCATGGTGGAGGTCGAGCGGTACGCATCGCCCGGAACGGGGGCACGTCGTGGCGGACAAATCGAATGCGACCCGGCGCAGCGGAACCGGTCCGGTCGCCGACGGCCCGGCAGCCATCCGCAACGTGGTGCTCGTCGGCCCGTCCGGCGGCGGCAAGACCACCCTGGTCGAGGCCCTGCTGGTGGCGGCCGGGGTGCTGCCCCGCGCCGGCTCGGTGGCCGAGGGCACCACGGTCTGCGACGGCGACGACGCCGCGATCGCCCAGCAGCGTTCCGTCGGCCTGGCAATGGCGCCGCTGCGCTACGGCGAGGTCAAGGTCAACCTCCTCGACACCCCCGGCTACGCCGACTTCGTCGGCGAACTGCGGGCCGGGCTGCGTGCCGCCGACTGCGCGCTGTTCGTCGTCGCGGCCAACGCCGACATCGACGGGGCGACCCGGGCGCTGTGGCAGGAGTGCCAGGAGGTGGGCATGCCGCGGGCGGTGGTGATCACCAAGCTCGACCATCCCCGCGCCGACTACGCCCGCACCCTGGCCGCCGCCCAGCTGGCGTTCGGCGACAAGGTGATGCCGCTGTACCTGCCGGTGGAGGGCGGGCTGCTCGGGCTGATCACGCAGACCCGCTACGGCTACGGCCCCGACGGCCGCACCCTGCGCGGCCCGGACGGCCGCGACGCCGAGCAGATCGCCGCGCTGCGGGCCGCGCTGATCGAGGCCGTCATCGAGGAGTCCGAGGACGAGACGCTGATGGACCGCTACCTCGCCGGCGAGCGGATCGACGAGTCGGTGCTCATCGCCGACCTGGAGCGGGCCGTGGCCCGCGGCTCGTTCTTCCCGGTCATCCCGGTGTGCGCGGCCACCGGCGTGGGCACCCACGAGCTGCTGGAGATCGTCACCCGCGGCTTCCCGTCGCCCGCCGAACACCCACTGCCCGCGGTGTTCACCCCGCAGGGCGCGGCCCGCACCCCACCGGCCTGCGACCCGGACGGGCCGCTGCTGGCCGAGGTGGTCAAGACGACGTCGGATCCCTACCTCGGCCGGGTCAGCCTGGTGCGGGTGTTCTCCGGCACGCTCCGGCCCGACATGACAATCCATGTGTCGGGCCATTTCTCGGCGTTCTTCGGCCCCGGTGGCGCCGACACGACCGGCCGGGAGGACCACGACGAGGACGAGCGCATCGGCGCGCTGAGTTTCCCGCTGGGCCGGCGGCAGCGTCCGGCTCCGCTGGTGGTGGCCGGGGATCTGTGCGCGATCGGCCGGCTGTCGCGCGCCCGGACCGGCGACACGCTGTCGGACCGGGCCGATCCGCTGGTGCTCAAGCCCTGGCGGCTGCCCGAGCCGCTGCTGCCGGTGGCGGTGGCGCCGCGCGCCCGCACCGACGAGGACAAGCTGTCGGCCGCGCTGACCCGGCTGGCCGCCGAGGATCCGACGCTGCGCATCGAGCAGAATCCCGAGACCCACCAGGTGGTGCTGTGGTGTATGGGTGAGGCGCACGCCGCCGTGGTGCTCGACGCACTGGCCAACCGTTTCGGGGTGGCCGTCGACACCGTCGAGGTGCGGGTGCCGCTGCGCGAGACGTTCGTCACCGCGGCCCGCGGCCACGGCCGCCACGTCAAGCAGTCCGGCGGGCACGGCCAGTTCGCGGTGTGCGACATCGAGGTCGAACCGCTGCCGCGGGGCGCGGGGTTCGAGTTCGTCGACCGGGTGGTCGGCGGGGCGGTGCCGCGGCAGTTCATCCCCGGCGTGGAGAAGGGGGTGCGGGCCCAGCTGGCCCGGGGGCTGGTCGCCGGGCACCCCGTCGTCGACATCCGGGTGACGCTGTTCGACGGCAAGGCGCACAGCGTCGACTCGTCGGACGTGGCCTTCCAGACCGCCGGCGCGCTGGCGCTGCGGCAGGCCGCCGCCGCGGCCCGGATGACGCTGCTCGAGCCCGTCGACGAGGTGACCGTGCACATCCCCGACGAGCTGGTCGGCGCGGTGATGGGCGATCTGGCCGGCCGGCGCGGGCGGGTGCTGGGCACCGAGGCCGTCGGCGACGGCCGCTGCCTGGTGCGCGCCGAGGTGCCGGCGGCCGAACTCGTGCGCTACGCGGTGGACCTGCGCTCGCTGACCCACGGCGCCGGCTCGTTCACCCGCGCCTTCCGCCGCTACGAGCCGCTGCCCGACCATCTCGCCGCGCGGGCCGGTGCGGCCGAACACGCCCCGGCCTGAGTCGCGGGCCCGAGAATGGGCCCGTGGCGCACATCGAACCGTTCCGCATCGCCGTTCCCGACGACCTCCTGACCGATCTGCGTGCCCGGCTGGCCGCCACCCGCTGGCCGGAGCGCGAATGCGTCGACGACTGGAGCCAGGGCGTGCCGCTGGACTACCTGCGCGACCTGGCCGACTACTGGGCGCACCGCTACGACTGGCGCGCCCGCGAGGCCGCGCTCAACCGGTTCGACCAGTACGTCACCGAGATCGACGGGCTGCCCATCCATTTCATCCACCAGCGGTCCCCGCACCCCGATGCGTTCCCGATCGTCATCACCCACGGCTGGCCGGGCTCGGTGGTGGAGTTCCACAAGGTCATCGGCCCGCTGACCGATCCGACCGCCCACGGCGGCCGGGCCGCCGACGCCTTCCACGTGGTCTGCCCGTCGCTGCCCGGCTACGGGTTCTCCGGCAAGCCCGGCAGCACCGGGTGGGGGGTGGAACGCATCGCCGCCGCCTGGGACGAACTGATGCGCCGGCTCGGTTACGCACGCTACGGCGCCCAGGGCGGCGACTGGGGTGCGGCGGTGACCACCCAGCTCGGCCGCACGGCCCGGGCGTGCGTGGCGATCCACACCAACATGCCGTTCGGCCGGCCGCCGCGACAGGCCCGCGAGCGGCCGACGCCGCAGGAGCAGCAGGCGCTGGCGGCGCTGGAGCACTACCGGCGCTGGGACTCCGGCTACGCCCGCCTGCAGGCCACCCGGCCGCAGACGCTGGGCTACGGCCTGGTCGACTCCCCCGCCGGGCAGCTGGCCTGGATCATCGAGAAGTTCTGGTCCTGGACCGACTGCGACGGTCATCCGGAGAACGCGCTGAGCCGCGACGAGCTGCTCGACAACGTGATGCTGTACTGGGCGACCGCCTCGGCGGCGTCGTCGGCGCGGCTGTACTGGGAGAGCTACAACGCCTTCGGCGCCGGCGACCGGGTCGAGGTGCCGACCGGGGTGGCGTCGTTTCCGAAGGAAGTCCTGCGCGTTCCCCGCAGCTGGTGCGAGGCTACCTACAACATCACCCACTGGACCGACATGCCGAAGGGGGGCCATTTCGCGGCGTTCGAACAGCCCGAACTGTTCGTCGAGGATGTCCGGACGTTCTTCCGGCAGGTGCGTTGACGGCGCTGTTGTGCCGACCGCGCACAATAGGGACGATTAGGCGGCTGTACCGCCCGGTATGTACCGCGGCGGCCGCCCGGTCCGGGCCGACGGAGAAGGGGATTCGAGGGTGGCAAACTCGGCGCTGCAGCGCCGCATGACGCACTGGCGGTACGACCCGCCGGTCAAGACCGCGGCCACGGTGGTCGTGCTGCTGTGCGTGGTGATCCTGGTGCTGGTGTGGATGCAGTTCCGGGGCGCCTTCACCCCGCACACCCGGCTCACCCTGCTCGCCGAGCGTTCCGGGCTGTCCATGGAGACCGGCTCGAAGGTCACCCTCAACGGGGTGCCGATCGGCAAGGTCGACGAGGTGCAGGCGGTGATGGTCGACGGCCGGCCCCGCGCCCGGCTCGAACTCGCCGTCGACCCGCGCCGGGCCGAGCTCATCCCGGCCAACGCCGACGTGCAGATCAAGGCCACCACCGTGTTCGGCCAGAAGTACGTCGCCTTCTCCTCCCCGGAGCACCCGGTGGCCGAGCGCATCACCGCCCGCGGCGTGATCGACGTCACCGGGGTGACCACCGAGTTCAACTCGCTGTTCGAGACCGTCGTCTCGCTGGCCGAGCAGGTCGACCCGATCAAGCTGAACCAGACCCTGACCGCCACCGCGCAGGCCCTCGACGGGCTCGGCGACCGGTTCGGCGAGGCGATCGTCGACGGCAACGCGATCCTGGCCGACCTGAACCCGCGGATGCCGCAGATCCGCTACGACATCCAGCGGCTGGCCGATCTGGCCGAGGTGTACAGCGCCGCCGCGCCGGACCTGTTCGACGCGCTCGGCGACGGGGCGACGACGGCGGCCACCTTCAACGCCGAGCGGCGCAACCTGGACCAGGCGCTGATGGCGGCGGCCGGGTTCGGCAACAACGCCGGCGAGATCTTCGAGCGGGGCGGGCCGTACCTGGTGCGCGGCGCGGAAGATCTGGTGGTGACCAGCGCGACGCTCGACGAGTACAGCCCGGCGCTGTTCTGCATGATCCGCAACTGGCATGACGCAGCCCCGAAGGTGGCCGCCTCGCTCGGCGGCAACGGCTACTCGCTGCGGGCGCACGCCCAGCTGCTCGGTGCGGGCAACCCGTGGGTCTACCCGGACAACCTGCCCCGGCTCAACGCCAAGGGCGGCCCGGAGGGCCGGCCGGGCTGCTGGCAGCCGATCACCCGTGATCTGTGGCCGGCGCCGTACCTGGTGATGGACATCGGCGCGTCGCTGGCGCCGTACAACCACCTCGAGCTCGGGCAGCCGCTGGCGACCGAGTACGTCTGGGGCCGCCAGATCGGCGAGTACACCATCAACCCGTAACGCCGCCCCGTCCACCGGGCGGGAGGATCAGCCCCGCGCGGCCGGGTGGCCGGTGCGCCGCTCGGCCGCGGCGGCCTGCTGTTCGAGTTGCTCCTCGTAGGCGCCCTCGTGGCGGCCCAGCGCGATGGTGGCCGCGCCCATCGCGACCACCGCCGCCACCAGCAGCAGCGGTTCGATCCCGCTCACCGACAGGTGCTCGCCGAGCACCACCGCGCCCAGCGCCACCGCCACCACCGGCTCGAGGACCAGCATGATCGGCACCGACATCTGCAGCGACCCGGCGTGGAACGCCGACTGCTGCAGCAGGGTGGCCAGCACCCCGAGCGCGACGAGCAGCAGCAGCACCGGCCCGACCGCGTTGCCGAGGGTCAGGCCGTCGTGCAGCTGGTGCACCCACACCTTGGTGAGCACCGCGACCACCCCGAACAGCACGCCGACCCCGCCGCCGAGCAGCGCGGCGCGCACCCAGCCCGCCGCGCGCATCGACAGCACCACGCAGCCGGCCACGCCGGCCGAGCAGACCGCCACGCTGATCAGCGCGCGCGGCAGCGAGGCACGGTAGTCGCCGGGGTTGGTGGCGCGGGCCAGCGCGACGAACACCGTGAGGGCGAAGGTCAGCACCACGGCCCAGGCCCACTCCCCCCGGCTGACCCGGCGGCCGGCCAGCCGCGCGCTCATCGGCAGCGCGAACAGCAGCGCCGACACCAGGATGGGCTGCACCAGGATCAGCGATCCGTAGGCCAGCGCGCCGGCCTGGAACCCGTAGCCGGCCACCGCCACCCCGGTGCCGGCCCACCACAGCCGGCGGCGCACCAGGGTGCGGAACATGACGGTGCTGACGCCCTTCTCGGGCGGGATGTCCAACGTGGCCCGCTGGCGGACGACGATGCCGATCGCCATGCACACCGCGGCGCAGAACGCCAGAAGCACCGCCAGTGCGAGGCCTACCAAGATCGCCCACCCTTCCGCGTCCGGACAACTCCCCCCACGGTAAGGCCACGCCCGCACCGCCCGACCGGCGCGGGTGTCCCCGGGTGCCCGGGGTGTGCCCGCCGCCGCGCCGGCAAACGCCCTCCGGGGCGGTTCAGACCGCGCGCAGGTGCCGGCCGGACCGGGGCGACGCCGACGCGTCGGCGGGCGCGTCCGGCGCCGGGGCGATGCGGTCGGTGACACCGGCCACCGCCGCGTCGACCCGGGTGACGGCGGCGTCGCACAGCCTGGCCACCCGGTCCCCGGCGGTCTCCACATCGTCGGCGGCACTGCGCAACCGGGCCGTCAGGCCGGCGCGGAGGTGCTCCCCGATCTGCCGCAGCCGCCACCGCAGCCGGTCGTTCACCTCGACGGTGACGTACCGCGTGACCCGGATCCTCATGTTCGGCTCCCCACCGTGGATGTCTGGCACCACGGTAGTCAGGGATCGCCCCGGCGGCGATCCCCGCGGCTCGCCACCGGTCCCGCCCCGCCCAATTCCTGCTCACCGGAATTCGGAATTCGCCGATAATTACCCGCCGGTAATTTGCCTGCGGCCGCCGATTACGGCAGCAACACAATTCAGGATCGCTGCGAGCGCGGTGCATCACCGCACTTCGAGGGCGCTGCCGTGGCGCGATACATTGAATTCATGAATGCGGGTGCTGAAAAGGAATCGCGATTGGCTGTGGGAGGCCGCGTCCGCACCACCGATGAGGCACACCTCACAGGCACGATCGTGGAGGACTTCGGCGACCTCGCGGGGGTGGAAGTCGTGGTCGACGAGAACCTGACGGCCCGGGCCCGGCGCTGGGGCGTGCAGCTCGACGACGGCACCCTGGCGTTCCTCGACAGCGACGCCATCGAGCCGCTCGACGACCCCGAGAATCCCTCCTGACCTGGGCTGACCTGCCACCCTGTGGGCCCGGCCGGTTAGGCTGACGCGACCGCGGACACAGGAGTCGGGCAATGGTCACCTTGGACCGTTTGGTCAACGTCCTGGGCAGCTACGGCGTGCGGCTGCGCAGCTGCCCGGTTCCCCGTTCCACCCCGCTGCGCGGGGTGGTGATCCCGGAGACCGCGCGCGGCCGGGTGGTGACCGGTGACGTGCTGCTGGCGATCGGCGCGCAGTCGCTGCCCGAGGCGCTGGCCTGGGCCCGGGCCGCGCAGGCGGTGGCGGTGCTGGTGCGGGCCGGCGAGGCCGACACGCCCGCCGACGAGGGGCACCCGGTGGCGGTGCTCGAGGTCGATCCGGCCATCGCGTGGAGCGAGCTGGCCGGGCTGGTCTACGGCCTGGTGCTCGAGGGGCGCGAAACCGAGTCCGGCCGCGGACCGACCGATCTGTTCGCGCTGGCCGACAGCCTCGCCGACGCGGTGGGCGGTGCGGTGACCATCGAGGACGCGCTGTCCCAGCTGCTGGCCTACTCGCGCCAGCAACAGCGCACCGACCCGGCGCGGGTGGAGACGATCCTGGCCCGACAGTGTCCGGACCGGCTGCGGGCGCTGTTCGAGGCGCGCGGCGTGTTCGCCCACCTTGCGGTCTCCGACGACCCGCTGTTCGTCGCCGGCAGCCCGGAGCACGGCCTGACCGGCCGCATGGTGGTGGCCGCCCGCGCCGGCCGCGAACTGCTCGGCTCGGTGTGGGTGACCTGCCCGGAACCGCTGGCCGAGCCGATGCGCACCGCGCTGTCGGACGGCGCCCGCACGGTGGCCCTGCACCTGCTGCGCTCCCGGGCCAGCGCCGACCTGGAACGGCAGGTGGAGTCCGACCTGGTGCTGCGGCTGCTCGACGGCGCCGCCGATGCCGCCACCGCGGCCAGCCGGCTGGGCCTGCCGCAGCAGCAGCTGCGGGTGGTGGCGGTGCGGGCCCGGGTGGGCGACGAGCGGCACGCCCCACTGCTGCTGGCATTCGAGCGCGCCACCACCGGGTTCGGCTGGTCCCGGCCGGGCCGCAGCGCGCTGTCGGCCAACACCGTCTACACCCTGCTGCCGGCGCCGGCGCCGGAGCCCGCCCGGCGCTGGGTGGAGGCCCTGCGCGCCGCGCTGCCCGACGAGGTGGCGCTGCTGGCCGGGATCAGCGCCCCGGCGGCCGCCACCGAACTGCCCGCGGCCCGCCAGGAGGCCGACGAGTGCCTGGCGCTGCACGAGCTGCAGCACCCCGGCGGCCCGCCGCCGGCCTACGACGAGTCCTGGGACGACGTGCTGCTGCAGCGGCTGCGCACCGCCGCCCGGGCGGGCCGGACGCCGGCCCGCGGGCCGATCGCCGAGCTGCGCGCCCACGACGAGCGGCACGCCACCCACTATGTCGCGACGCTGCGGGCGTGGCTGGCCGCGCAGGGCGACCCGGCCGCGGCCGGGGAGTTGCTCGGCGTGCACGAGAACACGGTGCGCTACCGGATGCGCAAGATGGCCGGGGTCACCACGCTCGATCTCGCCGATCCGCGCAAGCGGCTGGCGATGATGATCGAGCTCGCCGCCACCGACGACTGATCCTTGTCGGAACACCATCAACCCGCTGTGGCGATTTGTCGTCCTGCGACAAGCCGTGGCGGGCGGCACCCCGCCATGCTGGAACCACAGGCACACCGCCCGGGGGGTGCGTGTGCGCAGGTTGAGCACGCAGACGGTGGCGGCCACCCCCGGGTGGCGGCCACCACCGGGCACTGATCGCAACAGACCAACTGGCCGAGCCGGCGTCGTCGGTGACGACGTCGGCTGCTCAGTGCTACAGGAGGCACGACATGGGTTCGCAGCGCATCTGGTTGACCCCCGACGGCTACCGGCGGCTGCAGGAGGAGCTCGAGACGCTCAAGCAGCTGTGCCGCTCCACGCCGGACGACGAGGTCGACGAGACCGACGAGAACGTCATCGCCATCCAGCGCGCTCGGCACGCCCGCATCCAGCAGATCCACGAGATGCTCATCAACGCGGTGGTGGGGGAGACCCCGCCCAACGACGGCGTGGCCGAACCGGGCATGGTGCTCACCATCCGCTACGACGACGGCGAGACCGAGCGCTTCCTGCTCGGCGCCCGCGGCGCGGAGATGGGCGACATCGAGGTGTACTCGGCGGACTCGCCGCTCGGCGCGGCGATCCTCGGCGCCCGGGTGGGGGAGACCCGCCACTACCAGGTGCCCAGTGGCGACACCGTCGCGGTGACGCTGCTCGAGGCGGTGCCCTACGGCATGCACCAGGCCGCCGGCTAGCAACACCCCTCCTTCTCTCCCGCGAACAGACGCCTACACCCCCGGTCGCGCGCCGATCAGGGGGTGTTCGCGTCTGCCCGCGGGACAACGGCGGTGTGGGGGTCCAGCGGGCGGCGGGCGGTCTCCGGCAGGGTCAGGACGACCAGCAGCGAGACCGCCGCGGCCGCCATCACCGCCCAGGCCGGTGAGAGCGCGTCGCCGGTGGTGCGGATGAGCCAGGTCATCAGGTACGGCGTGGTGCCGCCGAACACCGCCACGCACACGTTGTAGCCGACCGACATGCCGCTGTAGCGCACCCGGGTGCCGAACTGCTCGACGGCGGCCGCCACCGACACCGCCACCACCACCGACTCGATCGCGGCCAGCACCGCGTGGGCGAGTGTGGCCAGCACCACCGACCCGGCGTTGAGCAGTACGAACAGCGGGTAGGCGGCGACCAGGAACGCCGCCGCACCGCCGAGCAGCAGCGGCTTGCGCCCGATCCGGTCCGACCACGCGGCCACCGGCAGGATCACCACCAGCGCGACCACGCACGCCACCGTGCTCGAGACGAACGCCTGCGACTTCGAATAGCCCAGTGTCGAGATGAAATACGTCGGCAGATAGGCGAACACGACGTAGTAGGCGACGTTGAAGACGATCATCAGGCCGATCACCTGCAGAATCGACCGCCAGGCGGTCCGGACCGCCTCGCGCAGCGGGGATTTCGCCACCGCACGGGAATCCGAGAGCCGGGTGAAGGCCGGGGTGTCGTCCAGCCGCAACCGGATGTAGAGGCCGATCAGCCCGAGCGGGCCGGCCAGCAGGAACGGCAGGCGCCAGCCCCAGGCGTCCATCGCCGGCTCGGGCAGCGCCAGTTGCAGCACGGTGACGGTGACCGAGCCGAGCAGAAAGCCCAGCACCCCGGACCACACCATGAACGTGACGATCAGCCCGCGCCGCTCGTCGGGGGCGAACTCGGCCAGATACACCGCGCCGCCGCCGTACTCGCCGCCGGCGGAGAAGCCCTGCAGGCAGCGCAGCACGAGCAGCAGCAGGGGAGCGGCCACCCCGATGGCGGCGTAGGTGGGCAGCAGGCCCATCGCCAGCGTGGCGCCGCTCATCAGCAGGATGACCAGCGCCAGCACCCGCTGGCGGCCGATCCGGTCGCCGAGCGGGCCGAACACGAACCCGCCCAGCGGGCGCACCACGAACGCGGCGGCGAAGATCGCGAACGTGTTGAGCAGGGCGGCGGTGTCGTCCCCGGCGGGGAAGAACTTGGCCGCGATGTAGGTGGCCAGAAAGCCGTAGACGGCGAAGTCGAACCACTCGACGGCGTTGCCGATGGAGGCGCCGGTGACCGCCCTGCGCACGGCGGCCCGGTGCCTGTCGGCGTGGGAGGTGCTGGTCACGGTGTCGGACACGGGCACAGTCTGACACGACCGGAAACACGATTACCACGGTTCGGTAACCGCCTTCTCGTCAGTGCATGCACAACCCGGGGGCGACCAGCAGCGCCGGCCACAGCGCGGCGGTCTCGACCAGCGCGATGATGTCCGCACCCACCGGGAACACCCGGACCCAGCCGGCCTCGAGCCGGTCGACCTGGTCGGGGTGCAGAAACGCCCAGATCAGCCCGATGAGGACGTAGGGCAGCGCGCACCACAGCGCGACCTCGATGAGCGCCTCCACGCTGACCCGGTAGCCGAGCACCCGGCGCAGCAGGGCGAACACCTCACACCAGCTTCCGGCCCGTCCGCACCCGCCGGCGCACGTCGGCCAGCAGCAGATACGACCCGCCCTGGCGGATGAAGCCGGGCAGGAACCGGTTCACCAGCGCCACCGTCAGGAACAGCTGCTCGAACAGCCACTGCCGGCGCGGCCCCCAGTCCATGCCCATCGCCTCGCGGAACACCGGCGCCAGGAAGCCCGCGGTCAGGAAGCGCACCAGCGGCCGGAACGGGATCCGCAGCAGCGGGTTGACCATCTTCAGGTCGATCAGGCTCCACAGATAGGCGCGCACGGTGTCGTCGACGGACACCCGCGCACAGGCCCGGTTCCAGTACTCGTCGAACGCGGCCCGGGTGGGCGGCCACTGGCTCGCGCGCACCTGCAGCGTGGTGCCCAGCGTCCAGGCCGAACGGTAGAACCCCTCGGCCTGCTCGGCGGTGAGCTCGCCGCGCAGCAGCTGGTAGGTGTCCTCCAGCCCGACGTACAGGCAGGCCGCCACCCACAGCTGCAGCTCGGGGTCCAGGGCGCGGTAGCGCACCGGGCTGTCCGGCCGCGACACCACCTGCCGGTGCGCGGTGTTGACCGCGCGGCGGAAGGCGGCCCGGTCGGTGTCGTTGCCGAGCACGGCGACGGCCAGGTACTGGAAGGTGGTCCGGGCCCGCTTCCAGGGGTGCTTGAACAGGTTGCCGGAGTCGACCGGACTCTCCACCACGCCGTAGCCCACCTCGGGCCAGGACAGCTGCATGACGACATTGGCCGGGCCGGCCGCGAACGCCCAGAAGTCCATGCCGTCGGCGGCGGTGACCGGGTGGTCGTCCCACCGGGCGGTACGCCGGGTGATCCGGATGCGGGTGCGGTCGGCGGCCGGCCGCCGACCGGCGTCGTCGCTCGGTACGGGCATGTCCTGCTCCGGTTGCCTGGGCCGCTCCATCATGAATCATGATGCACTTCCCTCCGGCCCGATCACGGTGGATTCGCCGGAAATCCCCTGCATCACGCCGCGAATCCTGATTAACTTCCGGCCATGGGGGAAGCGGAGGAGGCGCAACCGCCGGCGGTACTCGCGCTGGTCCGCCGGGTGCTGGCGTACCGGCTGAGCATCGCCGAGCTGATCGGGCTGGCGATCCTGCTCGCCACCCCGTACCTGGTGATCGGGGTGGTCTGGTCGGCCACCCACACCGACCACCTGGCCGAGCTGAGCGGGGCCGACCTGGTGGTGTCGTTCCTCGGCTCGATCGTGTCCTGGCCGGTGTTGCTGTTCGCCGACGTGTGCATGGTCTAGCCGTGCTGCCCCGGCGGGTGGTGCCGGCGGCGCAGCGGTTCGCGGCCGGGCGGCTGCTGCGGCGGCGGCAGCAACGGGCGGCGCCGCCGGACCGGCTGCTCGGTGGGGGCCGTCGTGGTCAGCGTCACCGGGGTCCCGGCGTGCCGGATGGTCAGCGCGCCGTCCGGCCCGTCGCGCAGGGTGTACCGCACCCGTTCGTGGTCGACGTCGACGGTGAGCCGGAAGCCGCGCCAGCGCAGCCGGAACCGCAGCCGGGAGATGCCGCTGGGCAGCTGCGGGTCGAGCGCGAGCACGCCCTCGTCGTCGCGCAGCCCGCCGAACCCCGCCACCAGGGCGATCCACGCCCCGGCCAGCGACGCCATGTGCAGCCCGTCGCGGGTGTTGTGGTGCAGGTCGCGCAGATCGACCATGGCGGCCTCGTAGGCGTAGTCGTGGGCCAGCTCGAGATGACCCACCTCGGCGCACAGCACCGCCTGGGTGCACGCCGACAGGGACGAGTCGCGGGTGGTGCGCCGCTCGTAGTAGTCGACGTTGCGGGCCTTCTGCTCGGGGGTGAAGGCGTGGCTGCACCAGTGCATGGCCAGCACCAGGTCGGCCTGCTTGATCACCTGTGCCGGATACAGCCGCACGTAGGGCTCGTGCAGCAGCAGCGGGTAGCGGGTGTTGGCGGTGAAGTTCCACTCCCGCAGCGTGGTGAAGCCCTCGCACTGCTGGTGCACGCCGAGCTCGTCGTCGTAGGGGATGTGCACCGCGTCGGCGGCCGCCCGCCAGGCCGCGATCTCGTCGGTGGTGACGCCGAGTTCCTCGGCGCCGCCGGGATGGCGGGCGCAGGCGTCGGCGGCGGCGCGCAGGTTCAGCGCGGCCATCAGGTTGGTGAACAGGTTGTCGCGCACCACCGCGGTGTACTCGTCCGGCCCGGTCACCCCGTCGAGGTGCCACACCCCGTGCCGGTCGAAGTGCCCCAGCGAGCGCCACATCCGGGCGGTCTCCACCAGCACCGCCAACCCGCACTCGGCCTCCAGCGACTCGTCGCCGGTGACGGTGCGGTAGCGCTCGAAGGCCAGCGCGATGTCGGCGTTGACGTGCCAGGCCGCGGTGCCGGCCGGCCAGTAGGCCGAGCACTCCTCGCCGGAGATGGTGCGCCACGGGAACGCCGCGCCGTCGAGGTCGAGCACCGCGGCGCGGTCCCGGGCCAGATCTAGGGTGGAGGCCCGCCAGCGCAACGCGTCGGCGGCGGCGTGCGGTGCGGTGTAGGTGAGCACCGGCAGCACGAACCCCTCGGTGTCCCAGAACGCGTGCCCGTCGTAGCCGGTGCCGGTCAGGCCCTTGCCGCCGATGGCGCGGCGCTCGGCCCGCGCCGCCGCCTGCAGCACGTGGAACAGCGCGAACCGCACCGCCTGCTGACAGTCCGGGTCGCCCTCGACCTCGACGTCGGCGCAGTCCCAGAACTCGTCGAGGTAGCGGCGCTGGGCGTCGAGCAGGCCCTGCCATCCGGTGTAGCGGGCGCCGGTCAGCGCGCCGGCGACCTGGTCGCGCAGCGCCGGGCGGGACCGCAGGCTGGACCAGCCGTAGGCCAGGAACTTCACGATGCGCAGCCGCTGGCCGGGCCGCAGCCCGCAGATGATCGTGGTGCGGGCCCAGTCCGGGCGGGCCTCGGTGTCCACCTCCACTCGGCCGGGCACGTCGATGACGTGGTCCATGCCGGCGGCCATGGTCAGCGCGCTGGCCCGGGTGCGGTGCAGCAGCACCGCGCCGTGGTCGGTGGTCTCGTGGTGCACCGGCTCCAGCGGGTCCTCGAGCACCACCGCCACCCGCGGGTCGGCCGACGGGGCGGGCAGGTCCTCGTTGGCGACGAGCTCGGACTGCACGGTGATCAGCGTGTACGCGTCGACCGGTTCGATGATGTACTCGATGGCGGCCACGCTGCGCTGGGTCAGCGACACCAGCCGGGTGCTGCGGACGCGCACCTCCTTGCCGGCCGGGGAGCGCCAGTGCGCGGTGCGCACCAGCGTGCCGGCGCGCAGGTCGAGCACCCGTTCGTGTTCGACGAGCGCGCCGTAGCGGACGTCGAAGGGTTCGTCGTCGACGAGCAGCCGGATCAGTTTGCCGTTGGTGACGTTGATGATCGACTGCCCCTCCTCGGGGTAGCCGAACCCGGCCTCGGCGTAGGGCAGCGGCCGCTTCTCGTGGAAGCCGTTGAGATAGGTGCCGGGCAGGCCGTGCGGTTCGCCCTCGTCGAGGTTGCCGCGCAGCCCGATGTGGCCGTTGGACAGCGCGAAGATCGACTCGGACTCGCCGAGCAGCCGCAGGTCCAGCGCGGTCTCCCGGACCTGCCAGGGCTCCACCGGGAAACGGTCGTCACTGATCATGGGCTCGGCTCACGTCCCCGGCAGCAACTCCGCGAGGTCGGTGACGACGAGGTCGGCGCCGCGGGCGCGCAGCGCGTCGGCCTGGCCGACCCGGTCCACCGCGACGACGAACCCGAACCCGCCGGCCGCCCCGGCGGTGACGCCGGGCAGCGCGTCCTCGAAGACCGCGGCCTCGGCCGGCGGCACGCCGAGCAGCGCGGCGGCCCGCAGGTAGGCGTCCGGGGCGGGTTTGCCGGCGAGCTGCTCGTCGCGCATGGTCACTCCGTCGACACGGTACTGCACGTACCGGTCCAGCCCGGTGATCCGCAGCACCTCGGCGGTGTTGGCGCTCGAGGACACCACCGCGGTGCCCAACCCGGCGGCGACCACGGCCTCCAGGTAGCGGCGCGACCCGTCGAACACGTGCACCCCGTCGCGTTCGAGCAGCTCGTGGAACAGCGCGTTCTTGCGGTTGCCCAGCCCGCAGACGGTGTCGGCGTCGGGCGGGTCGGCCGGATCCCCGTCGGGCAGCGTGATGCCGCGGCCGGCCAGGAACGCCCGCACCCCGTCCTCGCGGCGGCGGCCGTCGACGCAGCGGCGGTAGTCGTCGTCGGTGAACGGGCGGACCGGGCCGCGGGTGGTGCGGGCGTGCCGGCGCAGGAACGCGTCGAACATCGTCTTCCAGGCCGCCCGGTGCACGGCGGCGGTGTCGGTGAGCACCCCGTCGAGGTCGAACAGGCAGGCCCGGATGCCCGCCGGCAGTCCGACCGCCGCGGGTCCGTGCGGGCTCGACGAGTTCAGGAGAACACCACCGTCTTTCGTCCGTTGAGCATGACCCGGCGGTCGGCGTGGGCGGCGACCGCGCGGGACAGGGCGCGGGCCTCCAGGTCGCGGCCGATGGCGGCGAGCTCCTTCGGCCCGTACTCGTGGGTGACCCGCTCGAAGTCCTGCTCGATGATCGGGCCCTCGTCCAGGTCGGCGGTGACGTAGTGCGCGGTGGCGCCGACGACCTTGACGCCCTTGGCGTAGGCCTGTTCGTAGGGCCGGGCGCCCTTGAACGAGGGCAGCAGCGAGTGGTGGATGTTGATGGCCCGGCCGGCCAGCTCGGCGCACAGCCCGTCGGAAAGGATCTGCATGTAGCGGGCCAGCACCACGGTGTCGATGCGGAACTCGGCGATGAGTTCGCGCAGCCGGTCCTCGGCGGCCGGTTTGGTGTCCGGGGTGACCGGGATGTGGAAGTACGGGATGCCGTGCCATTCCACCAGGCCGCGGAAGTCCTCGTGGTTGGACACCACCGCCTCGATGGTGGCCGGCAGGGCCCCGATGTTGACCTTGTGCAGCAGGTCGTTGAGGCAGTGCCCGTACCGGCTGACCATCACCAGCAGCCGGTCCCGCGCCGAGTAAGCCTTGATGGCGAAGTCCAGTCCCATCTGCTCGGCGACGCCGGCGAAGTCGTCGCGCACGTCCTGCACCCGCTGCGGGCCGTCGAGGTAGGCGAAGTGCACCCGCATGAAGAACTGCCCGGTGCCCTCGTCGCCGAACTGGGTGCTCTTCTTGATCGAGGCGTTGCGCTCGGCCAGGAAAGTCGACACCCCGGCGACGACGCCCGGGCGGTCCTTGCAGGAGATGTTGAGGATGAACTCGGTGTCGGTGGTGGTCATCGGCCCTTCGGGTGGGATCGGCTGGGTTGTCTGGTCTTCTTCATACCCCAGCCGGTCCCACCCGCCGGGTCAGAGCGCGATGTATTTCGTGTCGAGGTACTCGTCGATGCCCTCGACCCCGCCTTCCCGGCCGAAACCGGACTCCTTGACCCCGCCGAACGGGGCGGCCGGGTCGGAGATGATGCCGCGGTTCACCCCGACCATGCCGGCCTTGAGCGCGGTGGCCACCCGCATCGCCCGGTCCAGGTCGCGGGTGTAGAAGTAGGCGGCCAGGCCGTACTCGGTGTCGTTGGCGGCGGCGACGGCCTCGTCCTCGGAGCCGACCACGACGATCGGCGCGACCGGACCGAAGATCTCCTCGCGCAGCAGCCGCGCGTCGGCCGGCACCCGGTCCAGCACGGTGGGCGGGTAGAAGTTGCCCGGCCCGTCGGGCAGCTGCCCGCCGGTGCGGACCCGGGCGCCCTTGAGCACCGCGTCGGTGACCAGCCCGTGCACGATGTCGCGCTGGCGGCGGGTGATCAACGGCCCGAGGTCGGTGCCCTCGTCCAGGCCGTGGCCGGTGCGCAGGGCGGCGATCCGGTCGGTGAACTTGGCGGTGAACTCCTCGGCGACGGCCGCCTCGACGTAGAACCGGTTGGCCGCCGTGCACGCCTCGCCGCCGTTGCGCATCTTGGCGGCCAGCGCGCCCTCGACGGCGGCGTCGACGTCGGCGTCGGCGAACACCAGGAACGGTGCGTTGCCGCCGAGCTCCATCGAGGTGCGCTGCAGCCGCTCGGCCGAGGCGCGGACCAGCAGCTTGCCCACCCCGGTGGAGCCGGTGAAGGTGATCTTGCGGATGCGCGGGTCGGCGATCAGCGGCTCGGTCAGCGCCGCGGCGCTCGAGGTCGGCAGGATCGACAGCACCCCGGCGGGCAGGCCGGCGTCGGCGAACACCTGCCCGAGCAGCAGCATGGTCAGCGGCGTCTCGGCGGCCGGTTTGACGATGATCGGGCAGCCGGCGGCCAGCGCCGGGCCGATCTTGCGGGTGGCCATGGCCAGCGGGAAGTTCCACGGGGTGATGGCCAGCACCGGCCCGACCGGCTCCTTGGTGACCAGGATGCGCCCGGTCCCGGCGGGGGCGGCGGCGGTGCGGCCGTTGATGCGCACCGCCTCCTCGGCGAACCAGCGCAGGAACTCCGCGCCGTAGTTCACCTCGCCGCGCGCCTCGGCCAGCGTCTTGCCCATCTCCAGGGTGATGACGCGGGCGAAGTCGTCGGCCCGTTCGTGCACGAGTTCGAAGGCGCGGCGCAGGATCTCGCCGCGCTGCCGGGCCGGGGTGGCGGCCCAGTCGGCCTGCGCGGCGACGGCGAGCTCCAGGGCGTGCAGGCCGTCGGCGGCGCCGGCGTCGGCGACCTCGGCGAGCACCTCGTCGGTGGCGGGATCCCGCACCGGGAAGGTGGCGCCGGTCGCGGCGGCGGTCCGGGTGCCGCCCAGCCACAGCCCGGTCGGCACCCCGGCGGGCAGGGCGCGGCTCATCGGGCGGTGACCCCCGCGGCCGCCCGGACCGCGTCGGCGAGCACCTCGAGGCCGTCGACGAGCAGCTCCTCGGGGATGACCAGCGGCGGCAGCAGCCGGACCACGTTGCCGTAGGTGCCGCAGGTCAGCAGGATCACGCCCTGGGCCAGGGCGTGCGCCACGACGGCCTTGGTGATGTCGGGGTCGGGTTCGTCGGTGCCGGGCTTGACGAACTCCACGGCCAGCATCGCGCCGCGGCCGCGGACGTCGCCGATGACGCCGACCTCGTCGGCCAGTGCCCGCAGCCGGGGCACCGCGACCGCCTCGATGCGGCGGGCGCGGGCGGGCAGGTCGAGCTGCTCCATCCGGTCCAGGGTGGCCAGCGCCGCCGCGCAGGCGACCGGGTTGCCGCCGTAGGTGCCGCCCAGGCCGCCGCCGTGCACGGCGTCGATGAGCTCGGCGCGGCCGGTGACCGCGGCCAGCGGCATGCCGCCGGCGATGCCCTTGGCCAGGGTCATCAGGTCGGGCACCACGCCCTCGTCGTTGCAGGCGAACCAGTCGCCGGTGCGGGCGAAGCCGGTCTGCACCTCGTCGGCGACGAACACCACGCCGTTGTCGCGGGCCCAGGCCGCCAGCGTGGGCAGGAAGCCCTTGGCGGGGGCGATGAACCCGCCCTCGCCCTGGATGGGCTCGATCACCACGGCCGCGACGTTGCCCGCGCCGACCTGCTTCTCGATCAGGCCGATGGCGCGGCGGGCGGCCTGCTCGCCGGTGACCTCGCTGCCGTCGCGGTTGAGCGGCTCGCGGTACGGATACGAGCCGGGCACCCGGTAGACCTCCGGGGCGAACGGGCCGAAGCCCTGCTTGTAGGGCTGCACCTTGGCGGTCATCGCCATGGTGAGGTTGGTGCGGCCGTGGTAGGCGTGGTCGAAGACCACCACCGCGTCGCGGCCGGTGGCGATGCGCGCGATCTTGACGGCGTTCTCCACCGCCTCGGCCCCGCTGTTGAACAGCACGGTGCGCTTGGCGTGATCGCCGGGGGTCAGGGCGGCCAGCCGCTCGGCGACGGCGATGTAGCCCTCGTACGGGGTGACCATGAAGCAGGTGTGGGTGAAGTGGCCGACCTGTTCGCGCACCGCCGCCACGACCGCCGGGTCGGAGCCGCCGACGCTGGTGACGGCGATGCCGGAGCCGAGGTCGATCAGCGCGTTGCCGTCGACGTCGAGGATGATCCCGCCGTCGACGTCGGCGGCGTAGACGGGCACGGACGAGGCCACACCCGCCCCGACGGCGTGCTTGCGGCGTTCGGCCAGGGCCGCCGAGCGGGGGCCGGGCAGTTCGGTCTGCAGCTTGCGCTGCTGGGGAAGACGGTATTCGAGCACGGCTCGAGTATCGGGACCGCGGGCCGACCGCGGCGATGTGCGTTTCGTCGAATCCGAGCGGTTCCTGCACGCCGTTTTGTCCAGTCCCGGACCTACCATGTCGGGCGTGACCGTGAGCATCGGCTGGCTGCTGCGCCAGCCCGGGCTGGGGCTGGTGCTGCGCGCCGGCCGGGCCGGGCTGGACCGGCCGATCGGCTTCGTCCAGCCGACCGAGCTGCCGGATCCGCGGCCGTGGCTGTCCGGCGGGGAGCTGGTGCTCACCACCGGGCTCGGGCTGCGCGACGCCGACGGCGAGCCGTACGTGCGTCGGTTGGCCGAGGCCGGGGTGGCCGCGCTCGGCTTCGGCACCGGGCTCTCGCACGACCGGATCCCCGACCCGGTGGTGCGCGCCTGCGAGGCGGTGGGGCTGGCGCTGCTGGAGGTGCCCTACACCACCCCGTTCGCGGCGATCAGCCGCGCGGTCAACGCCCGGCTGGCCGAGCAGGAGTACGAACTGGTCCGCCGCGCGGCCGACACCCAGGTGCGCATCACCCGGGCCGCGCTGCGCGGCGGGCTGGCCGCGATCGTACGGGAGCTGGCCGCGGCGACCGGCACCGCGGTGGTCTACGTCGACGAGCGCACCGAGCGGGCGGTGGCCCATCCGGCGGCCGCGGCCGGCCTGGCCGCGCAGCTTCCGCAGCTGCGCCGGGCGGGGGCGGATTCCTCGACGCTGGTGCAGCCGGGCCGCACCGTGACGGTGCAGCCGGTGGGCCGCGACGGCGTGCTGCTGGTGCAGGCCGAGCGGCGGCTGGAGAACGTCGAGCTGGTGCTCATCGGGCACGCCGTGTCCCTGCTCACCCTGGAGCTGGACAAGCCACGCCGGCTGCGCGACGAGCGGAATCGGCTGGGCGCCAAGGTGTTCGGATTGCTGTTGCGCGGCGCGCTGGGGGCCGAGGAGGCGCTGGAGTACCTCGTCGACGCCGTGGGCCGGCGCAACCGGATCCGGGTGCTGCGGGTGCGCGGCGGCGATCCGCAGCACCTGGCGCGCGAACTGGACCGGGCGCTGGATGCCCGCCACCGGCCGTGCTACGCGGTGCGCGACGGGGCGGAGCTCACCGTGCTGCTGCGCGACGACGACACCCCCGCCGCGGTGCGCACGCTGCTGGCCGGCCTCTCGGCGACGGCGGGACTCTCTGCGCCGCACCGCCTTTCGGAGGCACGTCAGGCCGCCGAGCAGGCCGGGCACGCGCTGGCGGCGGCCGGGCCGGCCGAGCCGGTGGTGGAGTTCGACGCCACCGCGGGGACCGCGTTGCTGGCCGATCCGCAGGTGCGGTCGGTGCTGGCGGCGGTGGCGTCCTCGACGGTGGCGGTGCTGGCCGAGCACGACGCGCGGCACGGGTCGCAGCTGGTGGCCTCGCTGCGGGCCTTCCTGGAGGCCAACGGGCACTGGGAGTCCGCGGCCGCCGTGCTCGGGGTGCACCGGCACACGCTGCGCGGCCGGATGGCCCGGGTGCAGCGGCTGCTCGGGGTGGACCTCGACGACGCCCGGGTGCGCGCGGAGCTGCTGCTGGCGCTGCTCAGCGCGGCGCTGCCGCCGGCCACAGCTCGGTGAAGAACCGGGCGGCGCGGGCGATCGAGTCCTCCACCGGCTCGGGCCGCCAGCCGAGTTCGCGTTCGGCCTTGGCGTGGTCGAGCGGCGACATCAGTTCGGCCATCCGCACCCCGCACACCGCGAACGGCAGGTCGCGGCGCAGCAGCCGGGCGGCCAGGTCGTTGAGGTGGGCACCGGCGTAGAGCAGCGGCAGCGGCAGGCCGATCCGGGGCGGGCGCACCCCGACGGCGCGGGCGGCGATCTCGTGCACCTCCCGGGTGTGCAGGGTGCGGTCGGAGACGATGTAGCGCTCCCCGACCCGGCCCTGCTCGCCGGCGAGCACCATGGCGCGGGCGGCGTCCTCGATGCCGACCACCTCGGCCGACCAGTCGAAGTAGAACGGGAACCGGCCGGCCGCCACCCGGGCGAGCAGCGCGCCGTGCGGGGTGGGCTGCCAGTCGCCCGGTCCGTAGGTGGTGGAGATGCACATCGCCACCGCGGGCAGCCCGTGCTCGCGGGCGTAGCGCAGGACGAGGTTCTCCGCGGCGACCCGGGCGGCGATGTAGGGGCCGCCGCCGTCCCAGTTGTGCGGGTCGTCCTCGGTGACCGGGCGTTCGGTGCCGACGGCCAGGGTGCCGGTGGTGCTGGTGAACACGAACCGGTGCAGGTCGGCCCGCAGTGCGGCGTCGAGGACGTGGCGCAGCCCCTCGACGTTGGTGCGGAACAGCGGGGTGGGGTCGCGCAGCCACATCCGGGCGTCGACGACGCAGTGGTAGACGACGTCGCAGCCGTCCATCGCGGCGCGCAGCGCGGCGTCGTCGAACACGTCGCCGTAGCAGCGCTCGACGTCGAGGTCGTCGATGCCGCGGGTGCGGCTGGTGCGGCGCACCATCACCCGCACGTCGTGGCCGTCGGCGACCAGCCGGCGGGTCACGTGCGAGCCGAGGAAGCCACTGGCGCCGATGACAAGTTTGCGCTTGGCTGTCACGTTCCCAACGATCACATGCCTGGTCAGCGCGCTGCCGCGATTCGGAGAACTTCGTTCTCGCCCGGGGCGCGGCGGGTCCGCGCCGCCCCGGGGGCCGTGCCGCCAACTAGGATCGGCGCGCGATGAGAGCCATGGTCCTGTTGGCGCACGCCGGGCACCTCGACCACAAGTCGGGCACGGTGCACGCGCTCGGACTCGGCTGGACCACCAGCCCGACGCCGACGCCGCAGCACACCCTGATCGTGTTCGTCGAGGTGGAGTGGTCGGAGATCGGCAAGCCGTTCCCGATCCGCGCGGAGCTCATCGACAGCGACGGCAACCAGGTCGCCCAGACCGAGGAGAACGTCATCAACGCCCGCCGCCACCCGGTGCACCCGAAGGGCACCCCGGTGACCATCCCGTTCATCGCCACCATCCCGCCGCTGCACCTCAAGGTCGGCGAGCGCTACCAGTGGCGGGTCACCATCGCCGGCGAGATGCACGAGGACTGGCTGGCCGGGTTCACCGTCACCGACGGCTGACGCCGGTGCGACGAAGGGGGTTTCGGGTGCGGCTGCTGCTCGCCGCGCTGCTGCTGGCGGCGGCCACCGTCTCGGCGCCGCTCGGCGGGTCCGCCGGGCCGCCGGTCGTGACGCTGACCCTGGTGCGGCACGCCCAGTCCGAGGGCAACGCGGCCGACCGGATGGACACCTCGGTGCCCGGCCCGGCGCTGACCGAGCTGGGCCGGCGGCAGGCCGAGACCGCCGCCCGCGAACTCGCCGCCGAGCGGTTCGACGGGGTGTACGCCTCGCCGATGGTGCGCACCCAGCAGACCGCCGCGCCGCTGGCCGACGCGCTCGGGGAACCGGTGGTGGTGCTGCCCGGGCTGCGCGAGATCGAGGCCGGGGTGTACGAGGGGCTGCCCGAGTCCGTCGCGAGCGCGGGCTACTTCGCCGCGCCGCTGCGCTGGCTGGCCGGTGATCTGGACGCCCGCATCCCCGGATCGGTGGACGGCCACGAGTTCGACGCCCGGTTCGACGAGGCGGTCCGGCAGATCTGCGCCGACGGCGGTCTGCGCCCGGTGGCGTTCTCGCACGGCGCGGCGATCACGCTGTGGGTGCTGCTCAACGTCGACAACCCGGACCCGGGGCTGCTGTACGCGCTCGGGCTGCGCAACACCGGCCGCATCGTGGTGACCGGCCACCCGGACCGGGGCTGGACGCTGGTCGAGTGGGACGGCGTGCCGGTCGGCGCCCGGTGGGACGGCCGGGCTCAGCCCGCCCCGAGGTAGCCGAGCAGCACCCCGGTGCGCCACCACACCAGCACGACGAACAGCGCCAGCATCGCCAGCGAGGCGCCGAGCTGCACGGCGGTGCGCTGCCGGGCGGCGGGGTAGACGTAGGCGGCGGCGATCGCGGCGCCGGACACCAGCCCGCCGATGTGGCCCTGCCAGCTCACCCCGGGCAGCACGAAGGTGATGACCAGGTTGATCACGATCAGCGCGGTCACCCCGCGCACGTCGAGGTTGAGCCGCTTGGCCACCACGTAGGTGGCGCCGAACAGGCCGAACACCGCGCCGGACGCGCCGGCGGTGGCGGCGTTGAGCGGGCTGGCCAGGTACACCAGCGTCGAGCCGCCGAGGGCGCTGAGCGCGTACAGCGCCCCGAACCGCAGCCGGCCCAGCGCCGCCTCCAGCGGCGGGCCCACCACGTACAGCGCCCACATGTTGAACAGCAGGTGCATGACGCTGTAGTGCAGGAACGCCGCGGTGACCAGGCGGTACAGCTCGCCCTGGGCCACCGCGGGGGTCCACAGCACCAGGGCGCGCTCCAGGCCGGGCGAGGTGACCTGCAGCAGGAACATCAGCACGTTGGCGCCGATGAGGCAGTAGGTGATCACCGGGTTGCCCGGGGTGCGCGGGGCCAGCGTGAAGCGGGCCCGGGGCCGGCGCGCGGTGGCCGCGGTGGCCGCCGCCACGCAGTCCACGCACTGGTGGCCGACCGGCGCCGAGCGCATGCACTCCGGGCAGATGAAGCGCCCGCAGCGGGTGCACTGCACGTAGCTGATCCGGTCGGGGTGCCGGTAGCAGGTCGGCGCGGCGGCCGGCGGCGGGTAGGGCGGGTACGGCGGATACGGGGTGCTCATCGCCCCCGACGATAGTGGTGCGGCCGCGTCAGTGGCGGTGGCGGATGACGGTCCGGCCGAACTCCTCGATGGCCGCCAGGGCGCGGGCCGGGCTGTCGCCGGGGATCGGCACCTGCACCCAGGTGACGCCGGCCGCGGCCAGCCGGTCCAGCCCGTCGAGGTAGGCCCGCGGGTCGAACCCGTCGGTGCCCGGCGTTCCGCCCTCGGGGTTGGAGAAGACGACATCCACCCGCGCCGGGTCGCGGCCGGCCGCCTCCAGCCGACGGTGCAGGTCGGCGATGCCGGCGGCCAGCGCGTCGACGGTGTCGAGCACGGCGGTGCGCGCGGTGCGGGCCACCATCGCCGGGGCGGCGAACGGGCACCAGCCGTCGCCGTGCTCGACGACGCGGCGCCGGGCGGCGGCGGTGTTGCCGCCGATCCAGATCGGCGGGTGCGGCCGCGCCACCGGGCGGGGGTGTGCGGTGATGCCGCGGGCGCAGAAGTGCCGGCCCGCGAAGTTCAGTTCGTCGGTGGTCCACACCGCGCGGATGGCGGCCAGCGCCTCCTCGAGCAGTTCGGCGCGCTCGTCGAAATCGACGCCGAGGGCGGCGAACTCGCCCTTGAGGTAGCCCACCCCGACGGCCAGGGTGAACCGTCCGCCGGACAGCACGTCCACCGATGCGGCGGCCTTGGCGACGACGAACGGGTTGCGGTAGGGCAGCACCACGATGTTGGGGATCAGCCGCAGCGTGCGGGTGTGGGCGGCGGCGAAACCCAGCGCCACGAACGGGTCGAGCGCGTCGTGGCCGCCGGCGTCGAGCCAGCGCTGGGTGGGGGCGGGGTGGTCGGTGAAGCCGATGGCGTCGAACCCGGCCGCCTCGGCGGCGGCGGCGACGGTCGCCACGGCCGCTCCGGTGGCGAGTTCCGGGTGGTAGGGGTGGCTGTGCATCGGGTAGGTGAACGCGAACCGCACGGTTGCGGACGGTACCGGCGGCGCGGCCCGGTTCGGGCCCGCTCGAATTAATACAAGACGAAGTTGTAGAAATGAGGGTATGGCGGCTTCCGGGCGCCGCGCCGCGGTGCTGGCGACCCTGCGCGAGGCCGACGCCCCGCTGCGCGTCGGCGAGATCGCCGCGCGGTTGGGCGTCCACCCGAACACCGCGCGGTTCCACCTTGCCGCGCTGGTGCGCTCGGGCCAGGTGCTGCAGGTGCCGACCACCCCGCAGCGGCGGGGCCGGCCCGCCGTCCGGTACGCCCCCGCCCCGGGGATGGACCCGGCCGGGGCCCGCCGCTACCGGCTGCTGGCCGAGATGCTCACCGAGACCCTGGCCGCCGACCCGCGGGCACCCGACCGCGCCGCGGCCGTCGGCCGGGCCACCGGGGCGCGCATCGCCGCCTCCGAACCCGCACCGGGCCCCGCCGCGACGCGGCTGGCCGAGCTGCTCACCTCGCTCGGCTTCGAACCCGAAACCGGTTCGGCGCCCGACGAGTTCGCGTTGCGCAACTGCCCGTTCCTGGAGCTGGCCCGGGCCCGGCCCGAGGTGGTGTGCCGGCTGCACCTGGGCCTGCTGCAGGGTGCGCTGGCGACCTGGGACTCGTCCGCCGAGGTCCGGCTCGTGCCCTTCGCAAGGCCGGATTGCTGTGTGGCACAACTGATCCCGAAGGGAGGACCGGCATGACCCCGTCGCTCGCCGTCGCCGCCGCCGGCGTGTGCTGCTGGCTCGGCATGGTGGTCGCCATCAGCTTCATCGAGGCACCGTTGAAGTTCCGCGCGCCCGGGATCACGCTGCAGCTCGGCCTGGGCATCGGCCGGCTGGTGTTCCGGGCGCTCAACACCGCCGAGGCGGTACTGGCCGCGGTGGTGCTCGCCGCCCTGGCCGCCGGGGCGCCCCCGGCGGGCGCCTGGGCGGCCGTACTGGTGGCGGTGGGCACGCTGGTGGCCCAGGTGGTGGCGGTGCGGCCGGTGCTGCACCGGCGTTCGGATGCGGTGCTGGCGGCCGCACCCGGCGCACCGGGCCCGGCCCGCCGGTCCCGCGCCCACTACGCCTACGTGGCGCTCGAGGTGGTGAAGGTGGTCGCGCTGGTGGTCGCGGCGGTGCTGCTGTTCGGCTAGCGGCCCAGGCCGTCGAGGAACCGGCGCACCTCGTCGACCGAGGCCAGCGCGTACTCGGCGGCGGTGGACCGGTCGGTGACCTCCGGATCGTCGGGGCGGCCCACGAAAATGCCGATGCCGCGGCCGCGCAGCACCCGGAAGGCGTCCTCGTCGGTGATGTCGTCGCCGAGATAGACCGGCAGCACGTCGGCGCCGTCGAGGCCGAGCACCTCGATCAGGTGCAGCACGGCCCTGCCCTTGTCCCAGGCGATGTCGGGCTTGAGCTCGTAGACCATCTTGCCGGGGGTCAGCGCCAGCTCGCCGCGGTGGGCGTCGAGCAGGTCCTGCACGACGGCGCGCACCCGGTCGCGGTGCTCGGGCGGCACCGCCCGGTAGTGCACCGCCACCGAGGCGCGCTTGGGCTCCACATCGGCACCCGGGATGTCGGCGACGGCCGCGCGCAGCCGCTCGGTGACGGCCGCGATGAGCTCGCGGTGGGCGTCGACCCGGTCGGAGTCCACCGTGCCGCGGCCGGGGATCCAGATGTCGAACCCGTGGCTGCCGGCGACGGTGAGGTCGTCCATGCCCATCAGTTCCTGCACCACCGCGCGGTCGCGGCCGGTGACGATGCAGACCGGGCAGCGGCCGGCCAGGTCCCGCACCACGGTCCGCATCTCGGGGGCGAGCCGGGCGTCCTCGGGGCGGCCGACGATCGGGGTGAGCACCCCGTCGTAGTCCAGGAACACCGCGACCCGCCGCCCGGCGAGGCGTTGCGCGAGGCCGGGATCGGTCAGGGCGGACGGCAGCATGCTGACCTTGACGGGCTCCATGACGACACCATCCTGACAGGCGCGCCCCGGTTCCCCGTTCACCGGCACCGTCGATGGTCGATCCTGGTACCCATGCGCACCGCGTTTCAGCAGCAACTGGCCGCGCTCGTCGACGAGCTCGCCGAACTGTGCGGGCTCGCCGCCCGCTCGATGGGCGGCGCGACCGAGGCGTTGCTGCAGGCCGACCTGACCGCGGCCGAGGAGGTCATCGGCCGCCAGACCGAGCTCACCGGCCGCAGCAACCGGGCCGTCGACACCGCGATCACGCTGCTGGCCCTGCAGGCGCCGGTGGCGACCGACCTACGCGCGGTGGTCAGCGCCATCCACGTCGCCGCCGACGTCGAGCGGATGGGCGGGCTGGCGGTGCACATCGCCAAGGTGGCGCGCCGGCGGCATCCCCAGCGGGCGGTGCCCGACGAGGTGGCCGGGCTGTTCGCCGACATGGGCGCGGTGGCCGTCGGGCTGGCCCACGGGGCGCAGGCCGCGCTGCGGGACCGCGATCCGCAGCTCGCCGAGCGGGTGCTGCGCGACGACGACGCGATGGACGAGCTGCACCACCGGCTGCTCACCACCGTGATGACACCGGACTGGCGGCACGGCATCGCCGCGGCGGTCGACGTGGCGCTGCTGGGCCGGTTCTACGAGCGGTTCGCCGACCACGCGGTGCAGATCGCGCGGCGGGTGCTGTTCCAGACCACCGGACGCCACCCCGACGCCGGGTCGGACTCCGGCTAGGCCAGCCGGCGCTGTTTCTCCTCGTAGCGCCGCCGCCATTCGGCGCGGGAGCGGATCGCGGTGTCGACGTCGGTGGCCTGGGCGCGCAGCGCGCCGACGGTGGCCTGCTCGCGCGGGGTGTGCGCGAACGGGTCCCAGGAGAAGAACCGGCAGGAGTTCTGCCAGGTGATCTTGTCGATGTCGGCGTCGTCGGCGCCGGCGGCGGTGAGCTCGGCGTGCACCTTCTCCGGGGCGTCCGGCCAGAAGCAGTCGCTGTGCGGGTAGTCGCACTCCCAGGCGATGTTGTCGATGCCGATCTCGTGCCGCAGCTTCAGGGCGGTCTTGTCGGTGACGTAGCAGGCCAGCGAGTGTTCCCGGAACACCTCCGAGGGCAGCTTGTTGCCGAAGTCGCGGCGCAGCCACTTCTGGTTGGTGTAGTGCCGGTCGCAGCGGTCCAGGTAGAACGGGATCCAGCCGATCCCGCCCTCGGAGAAGGCGAACTTCAGGTCGGGGTAGTTGCGCATGGCCGGGCCCCACAGCAGGTCCTGTGCGCACATCGCCGACACCTGGGTGGCCAGGATGATGAGGTTGTCGATCGGCGCGTTGGGCGCCATGCTGATCGCTCCGAACCCGGTGCCGATGTGCAGGCACATCACCACGTTCTCCTCGGACAGGGTGCGGAACACCGGGCCCCAGTAGTCCTCGTCGTGGTAGCTGGGCAGGCCCTCCAGGTGCGGCAGCTCCGGCATCGTCACCGCCCGGCAGCCCTTGGCCGCCACCCGCCGGATCTCGGCGCACATCGCCTCGGGGTTCCAGGTCGGCAGGATCGCGATCGGGATGAACCGGCCCGGGTAGGCGGCGGCCCACTCGTCGATGTGCCAGTCGTTGTAGGCCGACACCATGATCAGCGTGACGTGCTCGCGGTGCATGTTGAGGTGCCGCGCGGAGAACCCGGTGAAGGTGGGGAAGCACATCGAGGCGAGGATGCCGTTGCGGTTCATGTCGCGGACCCGCTCGTGCACGTCGTAGGCGCCGGGGCGCATCTCGGCGAAACCGGCCGGGTCGCGGCCCCACTCCTCGGGCGGCCAGCTCACGACGGCGTTGAGGCCGCTGACACCCTGCGGCCGGCCCTGGTAGATCCACTGGTCGACGCCGTTGTCGTCGGTGACGACGATCGGCGCCTCGTCGCGGTACCTGGCCGGGACGTGCCGGACGAACATGTCCGGCGGTTCCACGACATGGTCGTCGATGCTGACCAGGATCATGTCGTCGATCTGCACGGGCATCCCCCTTGTTGGCGGTGGTCTGCATCACTTGTACCGTCAACCGTGATGACCGTCTCTGCACCAGCGGCCAAGCCTTTTGCCGAACCGGCCAACATCGACCTGCGCCGGGGCGGCCGGGCGCTCGGCGGCAGCTACCTGTACCACGGGCACCGGCTGGTCACCGGCTGGCATTCGCACGACGTGCACCAGATCGAGTACGCGATCAGCGGGGTGGTGGAGGTCGAGACGCCCGCCGCGCACTACCTGCTGCCGCCGCAGCAGGCGGTGTGGATCCCGGCCGGGCTGGAGCACCAGGCCACGATGAACCCCGAGGTACAGACGCTGGCGGTGATGTTCGACCCGGCGCTGGTGCCCCGGGCCGGCAACCGGGCCCGCATCCTGGCCGTCTCACCGCTGATCCGGGAGATGATGCTCTATGCCCGGCGCTGGCCGATCGACCGCGCCGAGGGCGACCCGGTCTCCGACGCGTTCTTCGCCACCCTCGGGCACCTGGTGTCCGAGGCGCTCGAGCACGAGGCGCCGCTGTCGCTGCCCACCTCCGACGACCCGATCGTCGCCGCGGCGATGACCTACACCAAGGAACACCTGCAGTCGGTGACCGCCGCGGAGGTGGCCCGGGCGGTGTCGGTGTCGGAGCGCACGCTGCGCCGGCAGTTCCGGACCGCGACCGGCCTGCCCTGGCGCACCTATCTGCTGCACGCCCGGATGCTGCGGGCGATGGCGCTGCTGGCCGCGCCCGGCCGGACGGTGCGGGAGACCGCCACCGCGGTGGGCTTCGACAGCCTCAGCGCGTTCACCCGGGCGTTCACCCGGTTCTGCGGGGAGACGCCGTCGGCCTACCGGCAGCGCGTGGCCGGCTGACGCGGGCTTCGTTAGACTGTCTAGCCATGAGGTCGCTTCACCGTGCCGCCGCCGGGGTCGCACTGGCCCTGGCCGCCTGGGGGCTCGTCCCCGCGCAGGCCGGTGCCGAGCCCACCAAGCCCGCCGATCCGCCGGCCCCGAAGACCACCATCGACGCCGACGGCCGCTACCAGGTCGGCACCGACATCGTGCCGGGCATCTACAAGTCCGGCGGGCCGCCCGAGGGCAAGGTCTGCTACTTCAAGCGGATGGCCGGCGACAAGCTGGTCGAGAACGCGCTGACCAAGCAGCCCCAGGTCATCCAGATCGAGGCCACCGACACGGTGTTCGTCACCAACGACTGCCAGCCCTGGCAGCTGACCCAGTGCCCGCCGGACTGCGTGGCCAAGCGCGCCCCGCACGACCTGCTCGGCCAGCTCGGCGACTTCATCGGCCGCGGCGTGCTCAGCGGCCGCTGACCGGCCGGCGGCTACCCTGGCCCACGTGGCGGACCGCAATCCAGGACTTCCGACCTCCGACGGCCGGATCCGCGTTCCCGCCGACCTCGACGCGGTCACCGCCGTCGGCGCCGAGGACCACTCCGGCGTCGACCCGGCGGCCGTCGAACGGATCTGGCAGGCCGCCCGGCACTGGTACGCCGCCGGCATGCACCCGGCGATCCAGGTCTGTCTGCGGGTGGACGGCCGGGTGGTGCTCAACCGGGCGATCGGGCACGCCTGGGGCAACGCGCCGACCGATCCGCCGGACGCGGACCGGGTGCCGGTCACTCCCGAAACCCCGTTCTGCGTGTACTCGGCGGCCAAGGCGGTGGCCTCCACCGTGGTGCACCTGCTCGTCGAGCGGGGGGTGTTCTCGCTGGACGACCGGGTCTGCGAGTACCTGCCGGCCTACACCGGCCACGGCAAGCACCGCACCACCATCCGGCACGTGCTGACCCACCGCGCCGGGATCCCGTTCGCGCTGGGCCCGAAGCCGGACCTGAGCCGGATGGACGACAGCGACTACACCCGCGAGATGCTGGGCCGGATGCGTCCGGTCTATCCGCCGGGGCTGGTGCACATCTACCACGGCCTGACCTGGGGGCCGCTGGTGCGCGAGATCGTCGCGGCGGCCACCGGCCGCAGCATCCGCGACATCCTGGCCGACGAGATCCTCACCCCGCTCGGCTTCCGGTGGACGAATTTCGGTGTGGCACCGGAGGACGTGCCCAAGGTCGCCCCCAGTCACGCCACCGGCCGGCCGCTCCCGGCGCCGATGGCCAGGGCGTTCCGGATCGCCGTCGGCGGCACGCTGCACGAGATCATCCCGTTCACCAACACCGAGCGGTTCCTCACCGGCGTGGTGCCGTCGTCGAACCTGGTGTCCACCGCCGACGAACTGTCCCGGTTCGCCGAACTGCTGCGGCGCGGCGGGGAACTCGACGGTGTGCGGGTGCTGCGGCCCGAGACGCTGCGGGCCGCCACCCGGCAGTGCCGCCGGCTGCGGCCGGACGTCGCGACCGGCGGCGTGCCGCTGCGCTGGGGCACCGGATACATGTTGGGCTCCAAGCGCTTCGGTCCGTTCGGACGCAACGCGCCGGCGGCGTTCGGCCACACCGGTCTGGTGAACATCGCGGTGTGGGCGGACCCGCAGCGGCGGCTGGCCGCCGGGGTGGTCAGCAGCGGCAAACCCGGCAACCACCCGGAGGCCGGCCGCTACACCGCGCTGCTGGACCGCATCGCCGCCGAACTGCCGCCGGCGTGAGGCGTCGTCGGGTGTTCGGGCCGGGTTACTTGAGCGCGGCGAGCGCGGCGTCGTAGTTGGGCTCGGAGGCGATCTCCGGCACCAGCTCGGTGTAGGCCACCTTGCCGTCGGCACCGATCACCACGACCGCGCGGGCCAACAGCCCGGCCATCGGGCCGTCGGCGATGGTGATGCCGTAGTCCTCGCCGAAGCTGCCGCGGAACGCCGAGGCGGTGACGACGTTCTCGATCCCCTCGGCGCCGCAGAACCGCTTCTGCGCGAACGGCAGGTCCTTGGACACGCACAGCACCTTCACCCCGCCGGCGGCGGCGCGCTCGTTGAAGGTGCGCACGCTGGTGGCGCAGACCGGCGTGTCGATCGACGGGAAGATGTTCAGCACCACCGGGGTGCCGCTGAACTGGTCACTGGTGACCGGGGACAGGTCGGTGCCGACCAGCGAGAAGGCCGGCGCCGGCGAACCCACCGCGGGCAGCTCGCCGACGGTGTTGATCGGATTTCCACGCAACGTGATCTGTGCCATGGGCACAGTCTGCCAACACCGGCCCCGCTCACGCAGCCTCGGGTCGGTACCGGCTGCCCGGCCCGGCCGGCTGGGCGATGCTGTACCCATGCTTCCGGTCGGATCGGTGGTGGCGGGCTACCGCATCGAGGGGGTGCTCGGCACCGGTGGGATGGGCACCGTCTACCTCGCCCGGAACCCGACCCTGCCCCGGCACGACGCGCTGAAGGTGCTGCGCCCGGAGCTGTCGGGCGATCCCGGGTTCCGCGACCGGTTCACCCGGGAGGCCGAGGTGGCCGCGGTGCTCGACCACCCCAACATCGTCTCGATCCATGCCCGCGGGCAGACCGACGACGGGCAGCTGTGGGTCGCCATGCAGTACGTGCCCGGCACCGACGCCGAACGGGCCCTGCGGGACGGGCGGATGACCCCGGCCCGGGCGGTGCACATCGTCGGCGAGGTGGCCAGGGCGCTGGACTACGCGCACCGCCACCGGGTGGTGCACCACGACGTGAAACCGGCCAATTTCCTGCTCTCCCCGCAGCCGACCGGTGCGGAGCTGGTGCGGCTCGGCGACTTCGGGGTGCCCCACACGCTCGCCGGCGCCGGTGCGGGGGCGGGCGGGCTGGTGGCCACCCCGGCCTACACCGCGCCCGAGGTGCTCGCCGGCGGCCCGGTCGACGGCCGGGCCGACCTGTACTCGCTGGGGTGCTCGCTGTACCGGCTGCTCAGCGGGCACAAACCGGTCCCGGACACCGGGGACGCGGCGGCGGTCATCCGCGCGCACCTGTATCAGGAGCCGCCGCCGCTGTCGCACTGGGTGCCGTGGTCGACCCCGCAGCTCGACGCGGTGCTGGCCCGCGCCCTGGCCAAGGACCCGGCGCAGCGGTTCGGTTCCGCGCGGGAGTTCGCCGACGCCGCCGCGCAGGCGGTGTACGCGGCCCTGGCCGGGCCCGCGGGCGCCGCGCCCCCGTCGAGGCCTCCGGCCCGCCGCCGGCTGCTCGTGGGGGCCGCCGCGGCGGCGGTGGTGCTGGTGGCCGGGGCCGGTGCGGCGCTGTGGTGGCTGCGCCCCGGGGCCCCTTCGCTGACCGAAACCGCCACGCCGACCGCCGATCTCGCCGCGGAGAACCGGCTGCTGGGCATGCTGCCGCCGGGCTACGCCGACGGCGCCTGCCGCACCGACGCCCCGCCGGAGGGGGCCGCGGCCCGGGTGGTGTGCGGGCACAACGCCGACCCGGGCGGACCGCCGTCGGCCACCTACACCCTGGCGCGGGACGCCGGGGCGCTGCGGGTGCTGTTCGACGGCGTGGTGGCCTCGGCCCGCACGGTGATCTGCCCGGGCAACATCCAGTCGCCCGGACCGTGGCGGCGGCTGGCCGCCCCGGACCGGCCCGTCGGCACGCTGTTCTGCGGGATGCGGCCGGACGGGCCGGTGGTGGCCTGGACCGATGACGCCAAGCGCACGGTCAGCGAGGTGCGCTCGGGCCCGGGTGGGCCGTCGCTGGCCGACCTGTACGCCTGGTGGTCATCGCACTCCTGACGGTCAGGCGGCCGGGGTCGGCACCGGGGTGGTCGTCGTGGTCGGTGCCGCCTCGTCGTGTCCGGCGGTGCCGTGCGGGGTGCCCTCCTCGACGGGCAGGCTCTCCTGCAGCGGGCTGGCCTCCTGCACCGGGGTGCCGGCGCTGCCGGCGGCCGGGGTCGGCTCGGTGCCGGCGTCCTCGGCGGTGGTGGTCGTGGTGGTGCCCGGGGTGGTGGCCGCGTCCTCGGCGCTGTTCGCCCCGGCCACCGGGGTGCCGGCGCTGCCCGCCGGAACCTCTTCGACCACAACCGTTTCGGTGACCTCCTCGGTCACCTCCTCCGCGACGACGACCGCCTCGGTGCCCTCCTCGACGACGACGACATCCTCTTCGACGACCTCCTCGACGACGATGTCATCGTCTGCGGCCTGCACCCAGACCAGCAGGTCCTCGACGCCGTCGTTGTAGACCACCCGGTCGGGCGCGGGGCCGGTGACGTCGAAGTAGACCTTGCCGGTGGTCTTCTGGCCCTCGGGCAGCGTCGCCGGGTTCACCCCCTGCGGGGTGGCGACGAAGAACAGGGCCCGGTAGGTCGGGCCGTCGCCGGCGCGCGCGTTGAGGTTGGACACGATCGGGGTGACCGCGCCGTGGATCGCCTCGTCGGTGGCGGTGGCCTCCCACAGGGTCCCCTGCACCTGGTAGGGGATGGTGTCGGTGCTGGGCCGCAGGTCGGTGATGGTCCAGCCCTGCACCACACCGTTGTTGTTCAGCACGCCCCGTTCGCCGAGTTCGAGGATCTTGCCGGGCGTGCCGTCGGCCGGGTAGGCGGCGGCGACGGCCGACGCCCCGAGGGCACCCGCAGCGGCGATCGAGGTGGCGGCGACAATGGCGCGAATCTTCACGGTCTGGCTCCTGAATCGAGTCGTTCCGGATAGCACGTCATGCCGTATCGGTTGCACGACAGCAGGAAGCCCCCTTTTTTGAACTCCCCGTCTTAGTGTGCCGTACGGGTGCGGCGCCGGTGCGCCGACCGCCGGATTGAACCGGCGCCGCGCGGGGAACTCACGGGCCATGACCACCGACAAGACCGGCGCGCCCACCACCGTCACGGCCGAGCCGGACCGGTTCACCATCGCCGTGGACGACCGTCCGGTCGGCCGGCTGGAGTTCCGCGACGCCGCCGGCAAGCGGGTGTTCACCCACACCGGGGTGGACGAGGCGTTCCAGGGCCGCGGGCTGGCCACGATCCTGGTCGGCGCGGCGTTGCAGGCCACCGTCGAACGGGGCCTGCGCATCGTGCCCGAGTGCCCGATGGTGGCCGACTACCTGCGCCACCATCCCGAGTTCAACGCCGTCGTCGACCCGGCCTCCTGACCGGCCGGCCGAAGTTATCCACAGGCACTATCCACAATGTGGATGAATTACACACAGGTAATTCAGCTGGTCAGCGCGGTTTGAGCAGGATCACCGGGATCTCGCGCTCGGTCCAGCTCTGGTAGGTGTCGAAGTCGGCGTAGAGCTCCACCAGCCGCGGCCACAGCCGGTCCCGTTCCTCGGGGGTGGCCCGGACCGCGTGCACGGCGTATCGGTTCGGGCCGATCTCGACGTGGGTGTCCGGGTTGGCCAGCAGGTTGCGGTACCACTGCGGGTGTTCGGGCCGGCCGCCCTGGGAGGCCACCACGACGATGTCCTCGCCGTCGCGCATGTACAGCAGCGGGACGACGAAGAGCTTGCCGGACTTGCGACCGCGGTGCTCGAGCAGCAGGGTGTCGACGGGTTTGCGGAATCCCGCGCCGATGCGCCACTTGCCGCCGATGCGGCCGCCGGTGCGGCGGTACACCCACACGTGGGCGCGGGTCGCGTAGCGGAAGACGACGGGCAGCCAGGCGGCGTCGAGTTGCCTGGGGCGGGGCTTGCCGGTCATTTCAGGTACTCCGCGGTGGTGCCGCCCAGCGGCATCGCCGGCAGGCCGAGCTTGCGGTGGTCCCAGCTGCGCACCCGCTCCGGGCGGATCCGCACCGCGACGCGCTTGTTCATCATCTGCTCGACGAACGGCTTCATCTCGTCGGTGTAGGGGCCGGTGTAGCGCTCCCACACGTTGCGGCAGACCCGGAACAGGGTGTCCTCGTCCTCGACGATCTCGGCGGTCGCGTCGATGGACACCCCGCGCAGCTGGTCGTAGGTCTCGCCGTCCTCGATGAGCACGGTCGCGGTCGGGTTGCGGCGCAGGTTCAGCGTCTTCTGCGACTTGGCCTTGGTCTCGAACCAGATCTCGCCGTCGAGCACGGCGTACCACATGGCCACCAGGTGGGGCCGTCCGTCGGGGAGGACCGTGGCCAGGGTCGCGGTGCGGTTGCGTTCGATGAACTCGGCGACCTCGGCGTCGGTCATGACGATCTTCGCGCGTTCGTTGATGCCCACGCGGCCATATTGACAGGTGTCATCGGTCACGTGGCGGGATGCCCTGTGATTCAGACCGCGAACTCGACCTCGTAGGCCACGGCGTAGCGGCGGGTGGCGGCGTGCGGCCGGAACAGCCCCCCGCCGTCGGCGCACCAAGTGACCACGCGGCGCAACCGTTTTTCCGGCGGCAGCCGCCGGGCGATCATGACGGCCAGCGCGGCCCGCATGGCCTCGATCCCGCGGCGCTCCAGCTCGGGCGTGACGGACAGATCCCACATCGTTTCCTCGACCGGCATGGCACCGAGTGTGCTGTTACAGATGTGACGTGTGTTACATCTGGCGCGGCGTGCCGGGGTGTCGCATTGGCCCCGAGTTGGTCACGGAACGGTCACGGCGCCGGGGATTCCCGCGCCCGCCCGGCCGGCACTGCGCCGGCCGGGCGGGCGGGTCCGCGTTACCCGGCGACCGACGACCCGCCGCCCGGGACGAACTTCCACGACCCGAGCACCCCCACGCCGGTGGCCGGGTCAACCTCCAGCAGGGGCAGGTCCTCGAAGTCGTCCGGGACCGGCTCCGCCGGGCTCGCGATCACCTCGCCGTTCGGCAGCACGACCACCGCCCGCAGACACTCCGATCCGTCGTCGCCGCGGACCAACCCCGCCACGTAGACGTGGTCGCCGGCGACCGCGAGATCCCATGCGCCCCAGTTGAACCACTCCGACAGGTCGACGACGGTCGCGGTGCCGGCGGCGGTGTCGAGGATGTGCAGGCGCACCGTGTCGCGGTTGTCGTCGACCGAGTACACATCGTCGACGACATACACCGTCCGCCCGTCCGGGCCGAGCGCGATGAACGCGGCCCAGAACTCCTCCGGGCTCTCGGCGATGACGGTCGGCGCGCCGAGCACCGCTCCGTCCATGCCGATCAACGCGAGGCGGTAGGTCTCGGTCTGTTCGTCGTAGAGCTCGGCCAGCACCGTCGGTGATCCGTGCGGCCAGGCCACGTCGAACAGCCAGTTGAACGGCAACGGCACGGTCACCGGTTCGGCGTCCGGGTCGGTCAGATCGACGACCTCGACGGAGAGGGTCCACTCGTCGGCGACTTCGTCGAACCACTGGCCGAACACGTACAGCCGGCCGTTCTCGCTGTCGACGCCCCAGCTCCAGATCAACTCCTGGGCGCTGGTGAACACCGTGACGGCCGCCGTGCGGGTATCGACGACGACGAACGCGTACCCGTCCGGATCGGCCAGCAGCGCATAGCCGTCGACCACCGAGATCCCGAATTCGGACGGCAGGTCCGCGGCCGGGACCTCGATGGACCGGATGTTGTTCGGATCGGCTTCGTCGACGATCGTCAGGTACACCCCCGTCGCGGACCACACCAGCAGGTACGCGCTGCCGTCGGCGAACGCGATGTGCGGAGCCGCGAACGCGTACGGCCCGATATCGGCTGACACGGGGACGATGAACCCGTCGATCTCGCCCGTCGCGATGCCCTCCGGCCCGACGATCGTGACCGTGGTCGAGCCGTACGGCGACATCGCACCGTTGAACAGGTAGACCCGGTCGCCGTTGACGATGGGGCGATAGCTGATCGGAATGGACAACGACTCGTCGGGATTGTCGAAATCCACGAGAGCAACCTGGAGTCGCGCCGTGACGGCGTCGATGAGAACGAAGACCGGCCGCCCGTCGATCGACTCCGGAACTTCGGGATCACCGAAGATCGCGGCCGGTAGCGACTCGAACCACACGGCCTTCGCCGCGTCCACGGTCCTGCCGTGGATCGGCGTGATGTGCGTTCCCAGTGTGCCGTAATCGAATCCCACGAGGTAGAACGCATCGCCCTTCGACTCGACGGAGATGGGGACGTAGTCCTCGGTGGTGAAGATGATCTCGGGATCCGCGAGCGGGTCGTCGAGATCGATCACCAGCACCTGCCCGGATCCCTCCACCATGATGAACTCCGAGTAGACCGGCTCGGCAACCATCTTCGTTGTCGTCAGGTAGGCGATCCGGGCCGCTTCGTCGACGGCCAGCGGCTTCAGCCACGGCTGGGTCACCGCGGCGTGCAGGCCTTCCACCGCCAGTTCGCCGACCTCGCCGGCGGCGTCGACGATGTAGATGTGCACGGTGCCGGTCATGTCCACCAGACCGTCGTCGCGCACCGTGTTGGTCGACTCGACGGTGACGATGTAGGCCCGTCCGGTCTTTTCGTCGACATAGATCTGGCCGGACCCGTACCCGGCGAGATCGAGCTCGATCACGTCCGCGCCGGGTGCACCGATGAGCAGCTTGGTCTTGGCGGTGGTCCACTCGTCGCTCTCCTCCACGGCGAGGACCAGGGTCTGTCCGGTGGTCGGGTTCAGCACCGGGCCGCCCTGGAGCGCGAACCCGTCGGGCGGCTCGATCAGGCCGGGGCCGCCCGGGATCTGCACCCACTCGCCCGGTTCGACCTCACCGTCGGCCTCGATCCGGATCCGGTAAGTGGCCGAGGCGGTGCCGTGGGACAGCAGCAGCCCGGCGATACCGTGCACGTGGGCACCGGTGTCGCTGACCACCACCGTGACGTTGACGATCTGGCCGGCCTCGATGCCGCTGATGACGATGTCACCGGTGTGCGGGTCGAACGACTCGACCGTACCGTGGCTTGTCGTGGCCTGGTAGGTCAGCGGATCACCGTTGATGTCGACGAACACCACATTGAGCTTGCCGGTGACCGCGTAGGTGCCGTCGTCGCCCAGGGTGATCTGCGGGTCGGCCGGGGCGGCCGAGGTCGTGATCGCGATCGGGGTGTCGTTGTTGAAGATCCGCTCGATCTGACGCACCATCCCCCAGATCGCGTCGGCGACCGGGTTCCCGGTGCCCGGCGCATCGATCGCGGGGTTGTATCCCAGCAGCCCCAAGAGCGCCCGCACCAGATCCCGGATCGGCTGAAAGCTGCCCGCTACGGACGGGTTTCCGACCAGGGTGATCGTCCCGGACACCCCCGCCGCTGCGTCCGCACCCGAATCACCGCCGCCGGACGCGGCGGCCACCGCGGCCTTGCCGCCGAGCACCAACTCCGGCGCGGACACCGGGCCGGAGGCCACCGACTGATCGGTGCTGCCGGACCGGGTTTCGTTGCGCCGCAACGCCGCCCACAGCAGCGCCAACATCGGGGTGCCGTCGACCGGGCCGTCGCCGTAGGCGGCGCCGACCGAGAACCCGAGTGCCTGCAGCAGACCCCGCAGCGCGAACCCCAGCTCGGTCTCGGTGTCGGCGGCCGCCGCCTCGTCCGGGATCGTGATGACCGTGCCCGGCGGCGGGGCATCCGGCAGCGCCGCCGGGTCGTAGGTGGAGACCACGCTGACCGCGCCGGTGGCCGGATCGGCCTCCACCGGCGAGCCGGCCTCGGCAGGTCCACCCACCAACGCGTCCCAGACGCCGGCCGGGACCACCACCACCACGTGCGGTCCGAGCGGTCCCGGCAGGGCGGCGGCACCGCCGTCGGAACCGCCGGCGGAGGAGACGGTTTCGGCCGCGGCGCCCCCCTCACCGGTCGGGGCCTCCCGGACGGGTGGCACCTCGTCGACGGGCTCCGGGTCGTCCGGATCCTCGACCGGCGGCGTCTCCTCGGTGGTTTCGACCTCCCCGGAGTTGGTCGTCTCATCGAGTTCGTCGAGTTCGGCCGGCTCGTCGAGTTCGGCCAGCGCATCGGCCGGGATCGCATCGAGCGGGTCGTCCGGTTCTTCGTCGTCTCCGCTCCCGCCGGCACCGGCGCCGGCCGCGCCGCCGACCGTCGCACCCGTGTCGACCGGCCCGGGATCACCGGCGGGGGTCGATTCGCCCTCGCTCACCCCGCCGGGCTCACCGGCGCTGTCGCTGGCGGCCGACGACGAATCCGACCCCGTGTCGGTGTCGGCCCAGGCCACCCCCAACGGGTTACCGAGCACACCCCCGACGCCCAGCGCCACCGCCAGCGCGCCCACCCGACCGACGAATGTTCCGTATCCCACGACGACCCCCACGGAAGTCCGATACCGGCTGCTCCATAGCAACTGATTTACGCTGACGTTAACGGGCCTCGGCGCGCACTCGCATGCGGTCGTTGTCATCCGTTCGGAGGAATACCGGCGCGTAATCGATGCTCGTCGTCGCGGACACAGCCGAACGGACGACACGCCGCCTGGGATCGTCGTCGCCGCCGTCCGAGGCGGTGGCACGCACCGGAGATGCCGATTCAGCAAACACCACCGACGTCACGTGCGCGGCGTGCTCCCGGTTGTCCACAGGCCCGTCCCTGCTGTTCGCGCAGGTCGCGGCCCGGTGTCGAGATTGGCGCCCGGCTATCCGCTGCGCCCGGGTGACGATCACCTCGACGGGAGGGGGTGCGTCGATGACGGTGACGGTCTCCGCGGTGCGGGCGGCCCGGCCCGAGCGGCTCACGGCCGCAGCCGCCGAGCTGGGCGCACCGATCGCCCGGCTGGACGCCCTGCTCACCGCCGAACGCCAAGCGCTGGCAGCGCTTCGCCGGTCCTGGACCGGCGGCGCGGCCGAGGCCGCGGTGGCCCGCGGCGAGGCCGAGGTGGACCGGCAGGAGGAGCTGCGCACCCGGCTGGTGGCACTGCGGCGCGCACTGGACGCCGGCGGCGGCCGACTCGATCACGCCCGGGCGGCACTGCTGTGGGTGGTCGGGGTGGTGGAGGCCACCGGCTACCGGGTGCGCGACGACGGCACCGTGGTTCCGCCGCCGGTGCCCGCACTGCTCGTCGTGCCGGCCGCCGCCTGGACGGCGGTCGTCCGGACACTGCTGGCGCTGTTCACCGCGCTCGACGCCGAGGCCGCCGCTGCGGTCCACGCGGCGGTTGCCGGGCCGCTACCGCTGAATCCCCCGGGCACACTGGGCGATCCGCGCCGCCTGCCACCGCCGCACACGTCGGCCGAGCAGGTCCGGCGGTGGTGGGACTCGCTGAGCCGGGCCGAACAGCAGGGCCTCGTGGCCGCTCATCCGCCGGAGTTGGGTGCCCGCAACGGGATTCCGGCCGCGGTGCGGGACCGGGTGAACCGGGCGGTGCTGCACGACGATCTGGCCCGGGTACGCATCGCCGCCGACCGCGCCGGGGTGACCGTCGACGCGGTGCTCGGCCGGCCGGGCGCGTACGGGCTGACCGCGGCCGACGTCGCCCGCTTCCGCGGCGCACGCCATACCGAGAACGACCTGAACTGGCTGCGCGACAACGGATCCGGGCCGGGCGCCCCGGTGCTGCTGTGGCGTTACGACCCGGTGGCGTTCCGCGGGCAGGGCCGGATCGCGGTGGCGGTCGGGGATCCCGACACCGCGCGGCACACCGCGGTGCTGGTCCCCGGCACGGGCAGCGGTCTCGGCCGGGACTGGCTGCAGCGCAGCGGGGTGGCCGCGGTCTCCGGTCAGATGCAAGCCCGGCTGCCCGGGGAGGCGACGTCGGTGATCGCGTGGCTGGGCTACGACGCCCCGGACAGCATGGCCGATAAGCGGGTGACCACGCCGTGGCTGGCCCGCCTGGGCGCACCCCTGCTGGCCGCCGATGTCAACGGGCTGGAGGCGACCCATGCGGGCGGGCCGCGGCACGTGACGGTGATCGGGCACTCCTACGGGTCGACCACCGTCGCCGACGCGTTCGCCGTCGCCGGGATGCGGGCCGACGACGCGGTGCTGCTGGGCAGCCCGGGCACCGACCGGGCCGGCAGCGCCGCGGATTTCCACCTGCCCGAACACGGCCGGGTCTACGTGGGGGCGGCCTCCAGCGACCCGATCAGCTGGATCGGTCAGACCGGGCTGCTGCCCGACGTCCTCAATCATCTCCTGAACTACCCGGTCGGGCCCGAGGCCGGGCTGGGGCGCGACCCGGCCGGTGCGGGTTACGGGGCGGTGCGCTTCGACGCCGAGGTACCCGGCCGCACGCTCCCGGACAAGGACCACCACTCCGCGTACTTCGATCTCGGCAGTGAGTCGCTGCGCGCCATCGCCGACATCGCCACCGGCGCCGGGGCCGACCTGGCCGAGCGCGGCCACACCGCCGAGGGTCGCCGGCAGGTGCACATCGGGTTGCCCGACCGGATCGAGCTGCCCTGGCTCGGTGAGATCGACCTGCCCGACTGGCGGGTCCGGGTGCCCGGCACACCGGCCGTCGTCGATCCGGAGGGCCGCCGCACCGATGTGCACGGCGGCCACCAGTACTGAAGGTCGACCCCTACCGACGTGTCAACGAGGTGCCGCGCCGCCGATGGCGCGGCCGCCGGCGTCGTCCTGGGCCAGGTAGTCGTCGGCGGCCTTCAGCAGCGCGTCGCCGTAGCCGGTGGTTCCGGCGGCCCGCGTGGCGGTTGCCTCCCGAACGAGGTCGCGCACCGCGCGGCAGGCCCCGGCGGTGGCGAGCGGTCCGACCGCCGCGGCGCCCTCGACCGCGGTCTCGGCGCGCAGGGCCGCCAGCTCGGTGCCCGCGGTCAGGAAGGCCGCCCCAGCACTGACCAGGGCAGCGGGATCGACATGCAGCGGCTCGGTCATGACTCGATGCTATGGGCGCCGACGGCGGTCGCCCCGCACGAAAATCCGCCGCCACAACGACGAAGGCCGCGACCCCGAGGTCGCGGCCTTCCGCGGTGGGCGAAGGGGGACTTGAACCCCCACGTCCCGAAGGACACTGGCACCTGAAGCCAGCGCGTCTGCCATTCCGCCACTCGCCCTGACGAGATAGGGAGCGTAGCACTAGGTGCCGTCCGGTTCCAAAACGGTCCCCGGACCTGCGCCGGTGACGTCGGCCACGCGCCCCACCGCGGTCGGCCGCGGCGCTCGACCCGGCCGGGGCAGCGCCATTGAGCTGCGCCGACGCGATTCTCAGAATTCTGTTGGTGCCGCACCGTCGGCTGCGACAACTACCATGCAGATAACACCGACGACGTGCCGAGAACCGACCAACACAACGAGCGAGGCGAGCAGACATGGGTCTGGCCGACCGGATCGAGCGCAAACTCGAGGCGACCGTCGGCGATGCCTTTGCCCGGGTGTTCGGCGGGTCGATCGTGCCGCAGGAAATCGAGACCGCACTGCGGCGGGAGGCCGACGCCGGGGCGCGCGGAGTCGGCGGTGGCCGTATTTTGGCACCCAACGACTACGTCATTACGCTCAGTGAACCGGACTATCGGAAGGTGAACGCCGACCCCGATATCACCGCCACGACTTTTGCCAAATACCTGGAGGGATACATCCGTGACCAAGGTTGGCAAACGTATGGTGATGTGGTCGTCAGATTCGAGCAGTCGGCGAGCCTGCACACGGGCCAGTTCCGCGCCCGCGGCGCGGTCAACCCCGACACCACCGGCGGCACGTCCGCCCCAGCGCAACGAGACCGCGCGTACATCCCAGAACCAGGAGTACCACCGATGACCGACAACCCGAGCTACCGCGGCGGCCAAGGACCGGGGCGACCTGCCGACGAGTACTACGACGAGCGGTACGGCCGCCCGGAGGAGGATCGCGGCCAGTACCCGCCGCAGGACCAGGGTGGTTATCCCCAGCCGGAGTACGCCCAGCCGCAGCAGCCCCAGCAGCCGGAGTACCCGCAGCACGAGCAGGGCGGGTACCCCCCGCGCGGCGGCTACCCCGAGCAGCAGGGCTACCCGGCGCAGGGCGGATACCCCGAGCAGGGCTACCCGCAGCAGCAGCCGTACGAGCAGCGGCCGCCGGCCGGTTACGGCCCGCCGCCGGGGTACGACCAGGGGTACCGGCCCGCGCCGGGCGGCTACCCGCCGCCCCCGCCGGCCGGCCAGCAGCCCTACGGCCCGCCGCCGTCGGGTGAGTACGACTACGGTCGTCCGCCCGCGCCGCCGCGCCACGAGGACTACCGCCGTCCGGAGCCGCGTCCGGCCTACCCGGACCAGGGCTACGGGCAGCAGCCCTACGGCCGTCCCGAGTACGGCCAGCCCGAGTACGGCCGCTACGAGCAGGGCGGCTACGCCGACCAGGGCTACGGCTACGGCGCCGGCCACGGCGCTCCGGCCGATCAGGGGTACGGGGCCGATCAGGGCTACGGGGCCGATCAGGGCTACGGGGGCTACCCGCAGCAGCCCGAGCCGGCGTACC
>ERZ777003.555-NODE-555-length-70324-cov-13.622821_pt1 | contig 70324 bp, 56 predicted proteins | sample MGYA00374956_ERZ777003 | MGnify/ENA primary metagenome ERZ777003 (study PRJEB29302, sample SAMN06268252) | bioreactor metagenome | isolation source: Joint BioEnergy Institute, California, USA | place: USA:Joint BioEnergy Institute, California, USA | collected...
CGGCGTCCGAGTCGGGGACGGCGTCCGAGTTGGAGTAGGAGTCCGCGTCGCTGTCGGCGTGCGAGTTGGTGTCGGCGTCCGTGTTGGCGTGGATGTTGGCATTGACGTCGCCACCGAGGTCGGAGTCCGCGTGGGTGTCGGTGTCCGCGTCGGCGTCTGCGTCGGTGTCCGCGTCGGTGTCCGAGTTGGGGTCGGGGTCGACGCTGAAGGCGGCGTCCAGCCGGTATCGACGTTCACAAGCCCCTCGTTGATCCCGTCCGGATCGCCAGAGAGCGCTTTCGCCTCACGCCGGCTGATGAGCTCATTGCGCACCGCCTGCGGCCCGATCCGGCCGAGTTCGGCGATGATCAGCGCCGCCGCTCCAGCGACGTGCGGCGCCGCCATGCTCGTTCCGCTCTTGTAGCCGTAGCCTCCCGTGTGCATGGTCGAGTAGATGGTGGAGCCGGGCGCCGCGATATCGACGGCCGCTCCGTAGTTGCTGTAGCGAGCGAATCGCTCACCGCCGGGCTCACCATCGAAATCCTCGAAGGCAGAGACGGTGATCACCTCTGGGTACGCCGCGGGCACATAGTTGGCCGCGTTGTCCGAATCGTTGCCGGCCGCGACGACGACCGTGACGCCTTTCTGGACCACGTTGCAGATCGCTTCGTGCAGCGGGTCATCATTGTTGCGCCCGCAATTCCCATCATTGTTCCCATCTCCGACCAGGCTCATGTTCACCACTTCGATCGTTCCAGCATTGGCGGCAACCCAGTCGAGCCCGCAGATCACGGTCGACCACGTCCCGCTCCCGCGTCGGTCCAGCACCTTGACCGAGTGAAGTCGCACCCCCGGAGCGACGCCGACCACGCCGAATCCGTTGTCGAGCGCGCCGATCGTGCCCGCGACGTGGGTGCCGTGGCCGTGGTCATCAATTGGCGCCCCGCTCCCAATGCAGTTCTTCCCGGGAACGACGTTGAGATCGGAGTGATTGGCGATGCCGGTGTCGATCACCGCCACATCAACATCCACGCGCTCATCAACACCGTCGATCCTCGCATACCCGTTGCGATCGGCCTGCACCCGATTCACGCCAGTCGGCAGGGTCTGGCTCGACGTCTGCGTGAGCGTCACTGGCTGATCGCGCACGACGTAGGCGACCTGAGGGTGAGCGGCGATCCGCGCCGCGGCGCGCTCCGAAAGCCGCGCGGTGAATCCCCTGATCGCGACGCTATAGGTCTGCTCGACAGCGAACCCGTTGTCTCGCGCCAGCCGTCCGGCGGTTCCGGCGACGTCCGAGACATCGCGCTTGAGGACGATGATGTACTGGTCCTTCGGAACCTGGGCGAGGCTCGTTTGGCCGGTTATTGGCACCGCCGGGAGCGCCGGTCCAACGCCCACGACGAGGACGAGCGCAGTGGGCAATAACAAATTGAAGAGCCAAGATCTCCATGAGCGCCCAAGCATTGCTCATCACCCTTTCGCGATATCGCTCGTCGTGAGGCTCCCTAAGAAATCGCGCGCATCGCGCGATCGTGCCCGCCTGTTGCCCACCCTGAAGGCTGCCGCTCGATGACGGGCCGCGCGCTCTGCGATCGTCACGAAGCCGTTGACGAGAGACAAGAGCTGGTTCCGCCTGATTGTAGCCCGTCTGACCCCCGCTAGGGCATGAACCACTAGGCCCAAAGCTCTGTCGTCCATGTGACCTAATTCACGTTCTCGGAAGGTTCGTCAGGCGGGTTGGCGAGCGGGGTCGAGTTCCACACGGGCAGCGGCGGCTCAGAACAAGCGCACGGCGTCGCGCAATGCCGTCGCGGCCAGCCCCCGACCCTCGGCCTAGCTTGCCTCGATCGCCGCCCATGTCTGCACGAAGAGAGCGACCGGCACCGCGACGGTCAGGAAGACCCCCAAACAGCAGTCGAAGATCTGCCGCCGGTCGGCCCCCTCGCCGATGGCGACCAGCAGATTGGCATCGCTACGCGGCGTCGGCGTCCCGTGGGCAAAGGAGCCGAAGAGGAAGATCGCCTCGCCGCCTAGTGCAAGGAAAGCAGCCCTAACCGATGTTTCGGCCGCCTGGTGCGCGGCGAAGCATGCCCATTCGTAATGGCCACCGTCATGCGAGCGCCGGGCAGGCCGTGACTTGCGGCCCGCCCGCGATAGCCAGTCGCCCGCTCGGGTGGTCAATCAGATCCTTCATCCGTCTGTTGTTGACGACAACAACCGGCGCGACCTGGCCCTCCCGCTGCCCTACCCGAGGTCCCGGAGCACCAACCCGGCCGGCACCTTCGGCCAGAAGTAGGTCGACTTCGCCGGCATCGTCTCTCCCGCCTCCGCGACGGCGATGATGTCGGAAACCGGCGTCGCATCGAGCAAAATGGCGATCTGGGCATCGCCGGACGTCACCGCCTCGCGAGCAACATCCGCCTCGTGTGCGTATGTGACATGCTCGGGCAGCACGGCGGCGCCAATCCCGAGCGCCTCCTCCAGCACCACCCGCTCGATCACCGCCACCGCCAGTCGTCGCCACGCCTCGCTCCGCTCTGGCGGCAGGAGCGCGAGATGGCGCTCGTCCCGCCGGCGCCGCACGCGCCAAGCTCCCGCCTCGCCAGCAAAGAGAAGCACCGCGAGGTCGTTCTTGCCTGGCAAGCTCGTTCGCTCGGCCGGCTCCAGGCTCAGCCAGCTGGCCAGCCGCTCCCGGATCGCCGGCGGATCGAACGCGGGCAAACCGCGCACCAGCCGGTGGGTCGGCAACACTCGCACTCCCGGATCGGATGCCTCGACCAGCAGCGCCAGCAGGTAATCTGACGCGCCCGGGCCGTCCGGATCGGGCGGCGATTCGTCGCGGCTCACCGCGCGGTATTCGTCGCGGTAGGCGACGGCCGCCTCGTAGCGATGATGACCGTCCGCGACGTAGAGGCGCCGCGAGCGGAAGGCTTCACCAACGCGACCAATGACCTCGGCGTCCGCGATCGCCGTGAGCCGGTGTGTCTCCCCCTCGGGATCGCTCCCCTCGGCCACTAGCGTGGCCGCGTTCCCCGCATCCAAAGCCGCCGCGATCTCCCCGGCGGGGTCCTCGTACAGCAAGTACACCGGACTGATATTCGCGCGGACGCTGCGCAGCCGGCGGTGCCGCTCCCGCACCGGTCCGGGGAAGGTCGCTTCATGCGGGAGCACGATCCGCTCCCGCCAGGGTGCCAGGCGCACCGCGGCAAAGAGGCCCCGTCGCGTGATGCGCCGTCCGTCCGCCGTGAACTCGTGCTCGTAGCCGTAAAGCGCCGGCCGGTAGTCGCGCGCCAGGATCCCGGCCGCGCGCCAAGCGCGGTACTGCGCGGCGGCGATGGCATGCGGGTCTTCGCCTGGGTCCGGAGCGACATGCTCCAAGTGGACCATGTTGTACGGGTGCCGGTCCCGCAGATCCGCGATCAGGTGCGGCGACGAAACGTCGTACGGCGGCGCCAATAACTGGCCGAGCGCCGCCGCCACCCGCTCACCGTACCGCACCCCGCGAAATGCCCGGACCTCCGCCATGTCATTTGGTTCCTCTCACATTACTTACGCTTGACTTTGAGTAGTCGGCGAGACTTGCGGGCCGGATCATCACCCCACTCCGTCACCGATGGCAATCCATGCGCCGCATGGTAAATCGTCCCGCCCGTGCGGAATCGTGCACCGCCGCTCGACTTCGCGCCACGGGGCGGATCGCGCCACACACTCATTCATCCGTCTGTCCCATGCCTCACATCCCCCCTCCAGCCGCCAGATTCCCCAGGTGCCTATGAGAAAATGCCGCCCAATCCGCCGGGGCCAGACGGCGGCACGGTCTGAACGCTGCACGGAGGTGAGCATGCCGTTCAACGTCAAGCGACGGGGCAAGGTGACTTACTACTACCAAGGCGAGCGGCCGGTCCTGTCCGCACTCGTCACCGAGGAGCTTCCGGACGGCGACCTGCGCATCTACTTCTCCGGCTTGACCGGCGGCTATTCGGCGAAGAACGTCCTCGGCCTGGACGAGCTCGTTACGATGGACCCGCACCGGGAAATCCCGCTCGTCTTCCGCTGCTGGGAGCACTGGCTGCAGGAAGCGGGCATCTGCGAATCGCTCGCGGACGTGGATTTCCTCGAGGTGCACGCCTTCGGTTGCCAGCCGAAAAGCCCGAATCCCCTCGTCGATCCCGTCGGGTTCGCCGCCGAGCAGGAGCGCCTCCGCGCCGCCTACGCCGAGGCCTACTCCAACTTCTGGGCGACCAACTACCCCGATCACGGCGTGCCCGCCCGCTTCACGGTCCATCTCGTCGATGTCCCGGACAAGGCTGCCTCGTATGAATTCGCGGCGACCGCGCTCCTGCAGCGTCGCCGCAACGCGGAGTGAGCGCCGATGAGTGACACCCCACCACTGCCCAACTTCCTCCTCTCCGGCGGCCGCGTCATTGACCCCGACAGCGGCACTGACGGTCTCGCAGACGTTCGCGTCCGCAACGGCCAAATCGCCGAGGTCGGACCCGGCCTCGCTCCAGCCCCGGACGAAACCGTTCTCGACGTCAGCGGCTCGATCGTCACCCCCGGCTTGATCGACATGCACGCTCACGTCGCGCACACGCACCGCCGCTCGACGCTCTCTCTCCACCCGCTCGTCAACACCTTCTCCTCTGGCGTGACGACCGTCGTGGACGCCGGGACGGTCGGTTGGCGCGACTTCCTCGACTTCAAGCTGGAAGTCATTGACCGCGCGCCGATTCGCGTTCTCGCTTATGTCAATATCGTCGGCTCTGGAATGGGCGGCGATTGGGAGCACGACGTGCGCGAGATGCAGCCGAAGGCGGCCGCCGCCATCGCCGAGGTCTTTTCCGATGTCGTCGTCGGGATCAAGACCGCTCACTACTGGGCGAAACTCCCCTTCGACGCGGAGCATCCGCCCTGGGCGGCGGTTGATGCCGCGGTCGAGGCGGGAGAGCACTGCGGCATGCCGGTAATGGTCGATTTCTACCCCTGGCTGCCAGAGCGCCCCTATCCCCAACTCATCCTCGAGAAGCTGCGGCCCGGCGACATCCACACCCATGTCTTCGCCCAGCAGTTCCCGGTCCTCGACGCCAACGGCCGGGTATCCGATTTCATGTGGGCCGCGCGCGATCGCGGGATCATCTTCGACGTCGGGCACGGTGCCGCCAGCTTTTGGTTCCGCAACGCCGCGCCCGCGATCGCTCAGGGGTTCATCCCCGACTCGATCAGCACTGATCTTCACACGGGCAACGTCAACGGGCCGGTCTTCGATCTGCTGACGACGATGAACAAGATTCTCAATCTCGGCGTACCGCTCCCGGATGTCATCGCCCGCGCCACGGTCGCCCCTGCCCGCGAGATCGGTCGCCCGCACCTCGGCACGCTCAGAGTCGGCGCCGAGGCCGATATCGCCGTCCTCGCGCTCGACGAAGGCGACTTCACCTTTGTTGACTGCGGCAAGACGACCTTGAAAGGGCGGCAGCGACTCCGTTGTCGCCTGACGATCCGCGCCGGGAAGATCGTCTACAACCCGGAGGGGATCGGTCTGCCGCCCTGGGAAACGGTCAAGGCCGAGCCGGTGCCGTCTGGCTGGCCTCCCACTCGTTGATCTCGTCCAGCGGCCAGATCGGGCGGGGCACGCGCTGGAACGGCAGCGCCGCGAGATTGCTCGTCGTAATCCCTGGGGGATCGCTGCGGATGATCGTCCCGGCGATCCCCTCAAATCCCGCCCGGAAATGCTGCTGCGACTTGAGCCCGACGATCCGGTACCGCGTGACGTCAATGCCGTGCAGCAGGAAGACCTCGGCGTCGAACGTCTGCGTCCGGACCGACGAGACGAGCACGTCGACGTTCCCGATCACCAGCCGAGCCATCGGGCCGAGATTGACCAACGTCCCGGCGCCCATAGGGGTCGTGTAGCGGAACTGCCCGTCGGTCAGGCACTTCACGTAGGCGGTCGCCTCGATCGGTTCCCCGTGCAGGCGATCCGTCTTAGCGCCCAGCCGGACCTCGATCGTCTTCCCCGTTCCGGCGGCATGCGCCTGCGCCGCGGTCTCTGGATCGTAGATGAAGCCGAAGCAGGTCCGTGGCTCGTTCGCCGCCAGCAGCGCCCGCAGGAGATGCGTGCCGTCGCCAGGAGAACCGCCGCCGGGATTGTCCGACACCTCCGCGATGATGACCGGCTCTCGATCCTCCGCCAGCGCCAGGCGCACCGCCTCCTCCGCGCCAGGGAGCCGATCGAGGAACTGCTCGCGCGTCTGCCAGATGAACGAAGCCACGTCCCGCGCCGCCTCCCGCGCCAGCTCCAAATCGCCATCGGCGGTCGCCAGCGCGGCGGCGCCAGTGATGGTCACATCGGTGTGCGGGAAGCCATGGACGAAGGCGCAATCGATCATCCCCGGCCGCGCTTCCCAGGCGAAGCACCGTTCGTTCACCGCCCGCGCCGGACCATGCCGGGTCGTCGAGGGTGGGATCATCGCCGGCAGCCGCTCCAACCACATCACCGGCCGCGCCTCCCCGCGCACGATCTTCACCGCCAGTTCCAGCGCCTCGAGACCGCGCTCGTAGCCGTCGATATGCGGGTACTCGTGGCAATAGAGGAGCGCATTGGCGCCCTCGAGCATCGCCGGCGTCGTATGCCCGTGCAGATCGAGCGTGACGACCACTGGTAGGTCGCGCCCGAACGCCTCCCGCAGCTCCGTCAGCAGCGTCCCTTCGAGGTCATCCATTCCCTCGACGGTGCCAGCGCCATGGAGCGAGAGGCAGAGCGCATCGATCGGACCGGCGGCGCGGATCGCGGCAAAGAGCGCGTCCCGGATCGCCTGGTAGGTCGCCAGCGCGATCGTTCCCGACGGCTCGGTCGAGGTCGCCAGCGTCGGCACAACCTCGACGCCGAGCCGCTCGGCCGCCGCGATCATCCCGCCCAGCGGGTCGCGCACTCCCGTGTGCGCTTGCAGCAGAGCCTCGCCCTCCGACCATTCCCGAGCCTTGAAGTGCGCGAGCTCTGTCAGGCCCGCGCACAGCGTATTCGTCTCGTGGGAAAACTCGCCGATAGCGATTCGCATGCGCGCCTCCGGAGGGCAGCGAAGGCTAAGGGGCGAGCGTTGGATCTCGCCTCCCGCTCGCCCCTTAGCCTTCCCTTAGCCCTGCTGCTCGATCTTCCTCGGCTCCGGCTGCCCGAGTCCCATATAGCTGATGAGTCCGCCGTCAACCCAGATGATCTGCCCCGTGATGTAGCTCGCGCCCTCGGAGCAGAGGAACACCGCCAGCGGGCCAATATCGTCCGGACTGCCCACGCGGCCCGCCGGAATCGTCACCTCGAGGCTGCGGCGATTGTAGTTCGGGTTCCGGAAATAGCGTTCGACCTCGATCGCTCCCGGCGCGATCGCATTGACCTGGATGTTGTACGGCGCCAGCTCGATGGCGCATGCCTTGGTGAAGAGATTGATACCACCCTTGCTCGCCTCATAGTGCGCGTGGTCCGGCATGGAGGAGAACCCGTGCACCGAACTGAGATTGATGATCCGCCCGCCGCTCCCCTGCCGGATCATCTCCTTGGCCGCGCGCTGCGTGCAGAAGAAGGCGCCGCGCAGATTGATGTTCAGCGTCCGGTCCCAATCCTCTTGCGTCATTTCGAGCAGCGGCTTGGGCTCGGTGATCCCGGAATTGTTGATAAGGAAGTCGACGCGGCCGAACTGCTCGATCACCCGGTCAAAGAACGCCTCCACACTCGCCTGGTCGCGCACATCGCAAGGATGCGAGAACGCCCGGCCTCCTCCCATTCGGATCCTGGCCGCGAGCGCATCGGCGCCGGAGCCGCTGGCGTAGTAGCCGGCGGCCACCGCCGCGCCCGCCTTTGCCAGCCATTCACCGATTCCAACGCCGATTCCCGTCCCCGCACCGGTTACGACCGCGACTTTGCCAGCGAGTAAGTCCGGACGAAACATCGCTCCTCCCCGTGTGCTCATTCGACTACCAACACACGCTCGACTGCGAGCGCTTCATGCCTGCGGCCGCATCATACCGTAGGTTTCGACACCCTCGCGCCGGAATCTCAACTCCTCTACACTCCCGCCGGGTGAGGGTATCATGCGGCTTGGGCTTGGGATTCCGAAACCGATCGCCACGATCTTCTGGGCCGTCACGTTCCTGGAGGCCACGTTCGGCTCCTACTTGAGCATCTGGCCACTCTGGATCGAGCGGCTGGGCGCGCCGGTCGCCGTCGTTGGCCTGCTGGTCGGCGCTAGCGGCTTCCTGCGCCTCGGCGTTCTCATCCCATCAGCCACCATCGCCGAACGTCTCGGCTACCGCCGCGCGATCCTGCTCGGTCGCTCGATCTCCGCGGCCGGACTGGTCACCGCCGCCCTCGCCACCCATTGGACCCACTTGATCGTGATGGTCCTCGCCACCGCTGTTGGGGAGATCGTCTTCCCGCTGGCGCAATCCCTCGTCGCCGGTCTGGGCGGCGAGCAACGCGTGCGCTCCTTCGCGCTGGTCTTCTCAGTCGGCCCCTCGATCGCCCTCATCATCGCGCCGCTGATCTCTGGGGCGCTGGTCAGCCTCTGGGGCATGCGGGCGGCGTTCATCCTCGCCGCCGTCTGCACCATCATCTCGATCTTGTTCTTCTCGCGGGTCAAAGAGCCGAAGATCGCGCCTACCAAGGAAGGCGAGAAGCCATCCAGTTACCGCGCCGCTGCCAGCGACCCGGCCGTGCGGCTGGTCCTCACATTTCTGCCGAGCGCCGTCTTCGCCCTTTCCCTCGGCGCTTCGTTCGTGCCAGTGTTCCTGGAGGATGTGCGCGGGATGGCTCCCGCGACCATCGCGTCGCTCAGTTCGGCAGGCGCGATCGGCTCCGCCGCGATGGGCCTGGCGGTGGCGCGCGTGCCGCGGCTGGAGCGTGCGCCCTTCATCGCGGTCGCGATCGTCGTCGGCCTGACGGCGGTCGGCTTCGTCCTCTTCCGCTCCACCGGGGCAATCGTCCTGGTGATCGTCGCCTTCCTCTTCCGCGGCGGGCTCTTCTCGTCCTGGGCACTGCTCGCCGCCGCGCTTGGGGATCTGGCCCCGGCCGCGCACCGGGCGCGAGCGTTTGCGCTTGGGGAAATGGCGGGTGGGCTCGCCTTCGCCCTCGGGCCGGTCGTCGCCGGCCCGCTCTACGCGCAGCGCGAAAGCCTGCCGCTCGACGCGGGCACTGTGCTGGCGGTTCTACTCGTGCCCGCTCTCCTGCTCGCCCAGCGCCGCGCGACCCGGCTCCGCGCCAGGGCCAGCACGCCCGTGGTCCCAGTCACCGAGAACGCGTGAGCGCCCCCTACGCCGCGGATCTCTCCCCGGCCACCTCGGGCACCAGCCAGTATTGTTCGTTGAAGCCTTGCAGGAGAGGCGACGAGCAATTCGCCGGCGCGAAGACGCACAGCTCGCGCATCGCCCGGCCCATCGCCACATAGAGCACGCGTCGCTTGAGCTGCAGCTTCTCTTCCTCGTGCTCCGGGTTCTCCGACTGCCTGGCCAGGAAGCCAATATTCGGATAGAGCCCCGCCACGGCGACGACCGGGAACTCCAACCCCTTAGCCGCGTGGAACGTCAGCACCTTCGCCTCGCCGTTCTCGAGCTGCACCTGGTCGCTCGACATGAACCGCGCCGTGACGCCTCGGTCAGACAATTGCTGAGCGATCGCGTGGCCGATCTGATTGGTCGGCGCCAGCACCGCCAGGCAACCCAGCCCAACTCGCTGGCGTTTCGCCGCTTCCCGCAGCCACCTCGCGAGCTCGTCCGCCTCCGCCGCCGAGGGGCCCAGCCGCCGCAGCACCGGGTGCGGTCCTCTCCGCACCGCGTTGAGCTCCGCGATCGTCTCGTTGTCCGCTTCCGCGCCGCGCAAATAGCTCGTGACCGCCACCACGATCTCCTTCGTGGACCGGTAATTCTTGCGCAGCACGCCCGTCTTGCCCCGGAATCGCAAATCCTCGTGGACTCGCCGCCAGCTGAACCCGGCGCCATAGATGGATTGGTTGCCATCCGCCGTGATCAGCAAGTCGCCCGACGGCTTGCAAAGCGCGACGAGCATCCGGATTGCGACCGGATCCAAATCCTGCGCCTCGTCAATGATCACCGCGTCGTACGCCTCGGGCCCTCGTCCCGACCGCACCAGATCCGCCGCCCGGCGCCGGTTCTCCGCGAAGGTCGGCGCATGGTTCCGGCGGCGCATCAGCTCTCGCCGAACCTCCATGACTCGCCAGATCGCCCGCCGCTGTTGCGACGTGAGCCGCACGCGCCGGCCCCGGCGCTCCTCCACCAGGAACGACTCCAGCGTATCCAGCTCACGGCCGATGATGACCCGCTCGATCTCCTCGCAGAGGTAATCCAGAGGAAGGTGCGCGATCGACCGAGCAAGCATCCGGTCCTCCGCGGAGCCATTCTCGAGCTGCTGTAGCGCCTTGTTTACCTGGTCGCGCACGATGCCGTCGTCAGAGCTCCGCCCCGACTCGCCGACGCCTCTCAGAATCTCCGCGACCAGGCTATCCACTGTGCGCACCGTGACGAGATCGGCATCTTCCCGGAGGAGCGCCCGCAGCATCTCATGCGCGGCGTTGACGAGCGAATTGGTGTAGGTCGTCACCAAGATGCGCGGCCGCTCGATCCCCCGCGCCCGCAGCTGCCGCAGCACCTCCCGCGTCCGGTAGAGCGCAATCACCGTCTTGCCGGTGCCCGGACCGCCCTTGAGCAACGCCGGCCCAGTCCCGATCCGCCACTCCACGAATCGCTGCTGCTCGCTGTCGAGCTTCAGCAGGAACGTGACGAGCTCTCCCTCCGCGTAGCGACGCAGGTCGTCGAGCGGCGCGATGAGCCGCGGCCCATCAGCGACGTCGTCATAGTCCGGCTTCACCACATTGTCGAAGACTAGTAGCCGGATCGGCTCTGGCACCTTCGCGTCGATCAGGTCATCAAGCGTCCGGCACGCGGCGAGGATCGGGATGTCTCGCTGCGGCACGCCAAGCTGGCGCAGGAACGCCTCATCCAACCGTCGCGGGAGGATATCGTCGATCGCGACAGCTTCGTCATGCCGCGTCTCCGGTGCCCCGTCCTCGCCAGGCACGGCGCCGGCTGGCACATACGCCGCCTCGTCGTCTTCATGCTCGAGCTCCGCGCCAGCAATCGCTATCGACAGCGGCAGCCCCCACCAATCGCTGCGCTGCGCGAGGCAATCGAGGTCCCACTTATAGATATCCTTCCGGCGATCCACCGCGATGACGTGCACGCCATTGGCGTCGAACCGGTAGACGATGCGGTACGGGCCACATCGAACGCGCCACAAGTCATGCTTCCACTGCTTCAACTTGACCTTAGTCCGGCCATCGGGGAACGGGTTCTTGCGAAGCTCCCAGAGACATTTCCAAATACTCGACCGGTGGTCCTGAGGCAGGCCTTTGAACTGCCTGATGAACGTCTGTGATGCAAGGACGGCGTCGGCGCTAAAGCTCATCGGCAGCCTCCTTCCCGAATCGAGCGAAGCGGTCAGCGGAGCATCCAGGAGCGGTCCTCCGGACACTGCCCCTTGTCGTCTATTCCCGATGTACGACCGCGTTTTCGACAGGTGCCGCGCGGCAGCTTCATGCCCGCCAGCAGGGCAACGCCGCGCTCGGCAAGCGCCCCAGGTCAGTCCTTCGCTCCCCGCACATGGGCCGTCCTGGCGCTCTCACACTCGCCTTGTTCCGCGCCCATCGTACGTGGCATCGCCGCCACGCGCCGTATAGCAACTAGCCGATTGAGGGGAACAAGCCAAGGACGATGGTAGATCGAAGCTTCCCGCCACGTGACGGAAATTCTACCGAATATTTCCCGAAGCGTAAGAAGGGGCGTCCGTTGAGGGGAGGTGGGACGGAATCGGCCTGCCAGTCAGGCGACTAGAGGAACCGGGCGCAGACATCGTTCGCGACCATCAGGCCACGATGCGTCAGCCGTACGCGCCCATCCTCGCGCTGCAGCAGGCCGAGTCGTTCTAGCTCGGCGATTGTCGAGCCGAACCGCTCTAACAATCCGACGCCGTGCCGTACCCGAAAGGCGGAATCGTCCACGCCTTCACATAGCAGGCGCAGACCGAGCATCATCGTCTCACCCATCGCGATCTCCGGCGTCAGGCGCTCTTCGTTCGAGATGGGCGATTGCTCGGTCTCGATCGCCTCGATGTACCTGGCAGGCAGGAGGTGGCTCATCATCCGCCGGTCGCCGATCCGCGCGTGCGCGCCAGCGCCGAACGCGGCGTACTCGCCGTTCCGCCAGTAGATGACGTTGTGGCGGGAGGCTCGCTCCGGCAACGATCCCGAAGTCACATCCGCCGGCGATCGCCGCGCCCAATTGGCAACCTCGTAGTGCACCCAACCAGCCCGCTCTAGCATCGCGATCGCGGCCTCGTACATGTCAGCCGCTTCGTCGTCGGTCGCCGGATGCAGGATACCGCGTGAGACCGCGTCGGCCATCGGCGTCCCAGGCTCGATGATCAGGCTGTAGAGCGAGAGGTGATCCGGCTCCCAGGCGAGGACTCGCTCGAGATCCTCTTCCCACCCGGCCAGCGTCTGCCCCGGCCAGCCGAAGATGAGATCGAGGCTGACATTGTCGAACCCCGCCTGCCGAGCCGCGCGGAATGCCGCTTCGGCGTCGGCTGCCTCGTGCATCCGGCCAAGTACGCGCAACCCGCGCCGGTGCAACGTCTGCACGCCGATGCTCAGCCGGTTGACGCCCGCCTCTCGCAGTCCAGCCAGGTAAGCTTGATCCAGGCTGTTCGGGTTTGCTTCCAGCGTGATCTCGGCGTCTGGGCTCAGGTCGAACGCCGCGCGACACGCCCGCACGAGCCGCGTGATCGCTTCCGGCGGCAGCAGCGACGGCGTGCCGCCCCCGAAGAAGATGGTCGCGGCCGCTCGCCCTCCTAGCTCCGTTCCTTGCCGCTCGATATCGCGCTCCACGGCAGCGACATACCGGGGGATGAGCGACTCCTGCCCCGCGTAGGTGTTGAAGTCGCAATACGGGCAGATGTGCGCGCAGAAGGGAATGTGGATATACAGGCCGAGCGGCGCGTCTGGCGGCGATGGAGCCATCTCTCACTCTCCCTGCCGCAACCGCGCCCACGCGGACAGCACTTGGTTGGCGTCTTTCGCCGAAGCGGGCGCCGCGCCGTAACGCGCCCGGTTATAGCCCGCGGTCAGGGCGTCGAGGGCCGAACGCGCGTCCTCTCGCTGGAGACGTTCGGCGAGGCGGTCCGCATGCTCACTCGGCGTTCGGCCGGGCGGTCGGGGAACGCCCAGCGACTGGCTCCAGCGCAGAAACGCGGCGTAGGCCTCGCGGATAGCGACGGTGTACCGCCAACGTGGATCGCCGCGCAGCCCGGCGAGTGGATCGGCCACGCTCGACCGCGACTGGCGAGCCCGCCGTAGAAGATCGAGCGCGAGCGCGACCAAACCTCGCTCATCCCGGACCGAGACTCGCTCCTCCTCCGCCCCGGACTGAGCCGGCCGCCGGCGTCGCAGTACGAGCCGCGCCGCCCCACTGAAGAGGATCAGCAGAATCGCCGCGGCCGCCACGTATCGAATCGCCGGCGGTAGCTCGGCCGCGCGCTCCGCCGTCTGCTGCACCCACGCCCCCGGATCGCCTAGAGAGTTGCGCCAGCGAATCCCTCCCGGCTCGAACGAGGTCCGAGAGAGGAGCCAAAGGATCGGTGAGACAATGATGAACGCGATGATCGCCACCACCACGACGAACAGGCGGAAGATGACGGACAGCGCCCAAACGGCCGGCGCGAGGAGCCACAGCACGGCATCAATGATTCCGGGCGAGAGGATCGCCGCGACGCCGACCGCCGCTATGATCACCGCGATAACCGGCACAAGTTGAGCGCCGAGCCAGCGCGGCCCCAATGCCTGGCCGCTGCGCGTGCCGTCCGGCCGAAGTCGGGCTACGGCAAGTGCGCCGAGCGCGCTGGCGAAGAAAACCAGCACCGCGGCGCTCTCACCGAGCGTCGTCGCCCTCCCGGCCGCGACGGCATGCGCCAGCGCCCCGACGAGCACAACGGCGGTCCCGACCCGCAACATCGTCAGCGCCGTCTCCGGCCCCGGCTCGGCGCGTGTCCGTCCACGCCACCACGCGTACGCCGACACGACGACGATCAGCCAGACTGACACCTCCGCGCTGGACGGTTGCCAACCCAAGGCGGCGAAGGTGTCACGCATCCAGTCCGCGTCGAGCCAAGACATTTGCGGGAAGCAGGCAGCCTTGATCGCGACGAGCGTCGTCACGGCGATGGCCAGCACGGTCCCCGCCGCGTATCCCCGGTCCCACAACCCCGCCGCTTCGAGCCAGCGCGGCAGAAGCGCCGCCGCCACCACCAGCAACCCGATCGCCCAACCCGGGACGCCGGGGGCATCGCCCGCCCGCGCGACGAGATCGAGCACCATCCAGAGCGCCGCCGACTCAGCCGTCGCCAGCGCGGCAACCACTAGCTCGCCGCGCCAATCCACGCGCGGCAGGCGGGAGGATCGTTCTGGGGAGTGAGTGGCGGGTACGGTGGAGGGCACGGTCATCTCACGTTGCTCGATGGCGCCACGCGGCGGCGCCACCAGCGTTATACCGCTCCTTGCGTCGCGACGGCCACGTCACTGGCAGCGGCGCCATCGAGTGGGATACGGTGCAGGATCAGACCTTGGAGCATCGGCACGTCGGGCTCCCCGAGTGTGACCAGCACCACCTGGTGACCGGCGGCGAGCAGCGCGGATAGCTGCGCGATCAGACTCTCCGGCACCAGCGACGTCACGACGACGATCGTACTTCCCCACGGCAGCCGCGGCATCTCCGCCGCCAGGATCCGCGCGAACGCGACCGTCGAGTATGGCGAGATCCTGGCCAATCCCTCCATCAGCTTCTGGAGTTGGGTGGCGCTGCGGCTCGGCGGCACCCGCAGTGGCTGGTCGGAGCCGGCAACAATGCCGTTGGCGTAGATCCCGACGGCGTCGCGCTCCTCGATGGCATGCTTCGCAATCGCGGCGGCGACTTCGATCGCCCACTCGGCAGTGGCGACATCCAACCCTTCCCAATACCGCTCGAAGGTATCGAGATTGAGGAAGATGGCTAGCTGTCGAGTCGTGACTGGCTCGGTGATCCGCACCTGGAGCGTCCCAAGCCGGGCAGTCGCCTTCCAATGGATGAGCCGGAACGGATCGTCCGGTTGATAGTCGCGGACGCCGATCACCCGCGTCGGGTCAGTCAGAAGCTGGCGCGGCAGTCGAGCCGTGCCCAGCGGCGCGCGCGGCGGAAAGCCGAGCTCAGCCAGCGGAGAGACTCGTGGGTAGACGAGCACGCTCGTCTCTCCCGGCGCCGTGCGGCGAGTCGAGAAAAAGCCGAATGGGTCGCCCGCCCGCAGCGTCGCCGGACCGATCGCGTGCACGCCCCGCGCCGTGCAGCGCAGCGGGATGCGCCAGGTGACCGCCTCGTGCGCCCGCACGCTGGTGACGATGCGCAGAATGCGGCGTCCGCTTGTCCCGCTCAGCGTCGTCTCCCGGTCGATCGGCTGAAGCGCGGCGTCTAGCTCGTCCTCGATCGAGAGTCCCGGCAACGGCAACGCCTTGCGATTGACGACCGTGATCGTCAGCGTGACGACATCGTCCGGAAAGGCACGATCGGCGAAGAGCTCGCGGCGATACTCAACCCGGCGGAGGGCCAGCCGGTTCCAGCCAGCCGCGAGTCCAGCGGTCGCCAGGACCAGGAGCGCGAGCAAGCTGAGCGCGGGCTGGCTCGCCAGCAGGCCGATGAGGAGGACGACGACCGCCCCGCCGATCCAGACCCGGCTGAAGAAGAGGCTCCGCTCCGTCCCCTGGGCGTCGCTGGGCTCTGGCTGGCTCGGGGCGGCTGCTCGCGCGCGCATCGTCAGCGGGGCACACGCTCGTCGGCGCCGGCCGGCAGACCGGCGTCTCCCTCGACCGGGACCGGCGTCTCCGCGATGATTTCGGCCAGCACCGCCGGCACCTGTCGGCCGCGCAGCCGCGCCTCCGGAGAGAGGATCAGGCGGTGACCGAGCACCGGCTCGACCAGCGCCTTGATGTCGTCCGGCAGGACCGCTTCCCGCCCCCGGATCGCGGCGAATGCCTGCGCGGCGCGGAAGAGCGCGAGCGATGCCCGCGGGCTGCCGCCGAGCGCGACGGCCTCGTGTGTCCGCGTCGCGCGGACGATCGTCGTTAGATAGTGGCGAATCTCCGGACTGACGTAGACGGCGCGCGCCGCCTCCGCCGCGGCCAGAACCTCGTCGGGTGTCGTGACCGCGGGCAAATCGGCGACCTCCGGCGCCTCGCCCTGCCGCGCCAGCAGCTCATCCTCCTCCTCATGAGAGGGATAGCCGACGGCGAGCCGGAGAAGAAAGCGGTCGAGCTGCGCCTCAGGCAACGGGAAGGTGCCCTCAAGCTCGATCGGATTTTCCGTCGCAAGGACGAGGAACGGCCGTGGCAACGGCATCGTCTCGCCCTCGACGGTCACCGTCCGCTCCTCCATCGCCTCCAGCAGCGCCGACTGTGTGCGAGGCGTGGCGCGGTTGATCTCGTCCGCTAGGACAACGTTGGCGAAGAGCGGACCGGGACGGAACCGAAACTCGCTCGCCCGCTGGTCGAAGTACGTCAACCCACTGATATCCGTCGGCAGGAGGTCCGGCGTGAACTGGATGCGTCGGAACGAGCCACCGATCGAGCGAGCAACGGCGCGGGCGAGCGTCGTCTTCCCCACGCCGGGCACATCCTCGATCAGGACATGCCCCTCGCAAAGCAGCGCGACAAGCAGGAGTTCCGCGACATCGCGCTTGCCCACGATGACGCGGCCGACGTTTTCGAGCACGCGCTCGGCCAGCGCGTTGACCGGCGCCGGACTCGCGCGCCGCCCCTCACCAGGGCCGGTTTCGAGTGCAACATCCATTTGACGCGGGCGATGCATGGCGCGGCAGGACCTCCGCTGCCATTGTACCGCCCGCCCGCGTCCGGGCCGGCGTTAGCTCTCCGAGTGCGGTGCAGGCGCGGCTGAGCGCCGGACGATCAGGTGCGGCTTGAGCCGGCTCTCCCGTTGCGAGAGATGGTCGCCCCGCTCGGCGGCGCGACACAGGCGTAGCGCCGCCAGCATCCCCAGGCGTCGAGGCGGCGTCGCGATCGTCGTCAACGGCGGATCGAGCAGCGGGTCCCACGGCGAGTCGTCGAATCCGACGACGGAGACATCGTCTGGAATGCGCAGGCCAAGCTGCTTGAGGCCCGCCAAGACCTGCAGATTCAGCTCCATGTTTGCCGAGAAGACGGCAGTCGGCCTGTTCGGCTGGCTGAAGAGCGCGACGGTCTGGCGGACTCCGTCATCCCACGACTCCTCAGCGACGCGGATGAGCGCGGGATCCACCGGCAACCCGGCCTCGGTAAGCGCCTCCCGGTAGCCATCCAGGCGCTCCTGCCGGTTGCTGAAATTCGCCACTGGCCAGGTGATAAAGGCGATCCGACGGTGGCCAAGCGAGAGCAGATACTCGACCGCGAGCCGCGCGCCGTAAGCGTTATCCACCGCGACGAGCGGAAATGGCAGGCCGGGCACCGTCCGATCGAGCATGACAATCGGGCATCGCAACGCTGCCCAGCGCGAGACGGTGGCCTCGTCGATCTCGGTCGGATTGAGCAAGAGGCCATCCACTTTCTGCCGGACGAAGAGCGCCACCTGCTCGCTTTGAACGGCGGAGCGATTGCTCGCGCTCCCGATGACGACGCTATAGCCGAGTCGGGCGCACCCCTCCTCGATGCCGGAGAGCATCGCGCTCCAATACATGTGCGCGATGTCCGCCAGCGCGACGCCGATCAGGCGCGTGCGGCCGGTCTTCAGCGTCCGTGCCGCGGCGTTCGGGACGTAGCCGAGCCGATCGACGGCGCGTTGCAGCCGCTCGCGCGTTGCGGGCGCGATCGCCACGGTTTGTCCGTTGATGAACCGCGACACCGTCGCGATCGACACTCCCGCTTCCCTGGCTACGTCCTCGATAGTGACACCCACGGCATGACCCCTCGCGAAGATTTCCGTCGCTCATGCGATTCTATACACCGTGCCGCGACCGGGCGTACCGGCGAGCAGTAACGGCTGCAACATCGAGCGGATGGAAAGGACGGGATGGACGGCGACACAGTAACGCAAGACGGACGACCGCCAGTGCTCTGTTTTGAGGACGTGCAGGTCTGGGTCGAAGATGGGACACCGATCCTGCGCGGCATTACCTGGACCGCGCGGGCTGGCGAGCACTGGGCGCTGCTCGGGCCGAACGGCTCCGGGAAGAGCACCCTTCTCTCCCTGGCCAGAGCCGGCCGCCATCCGAGCGCCGGCGCGGTCACCGTCCTCGGGCACCGGCTGGGTCAATCCAATCTCTGGGATTTGCGCGAGCAAATCGGCGTCATCAACCCGACGCACAAGCTGCTCGACTGGCTCACGGTCGAGGACGTGGTCCTGACCGGCGCCACGGGCACCGTCTGGCCGCTCCCGGATCGCATCAGCGACGCGGAGCGGGAGCGAGCGCGGGAGCTGCTGACCATCCTCGGCTGCGACCACCTCGCCAGCCGGCAGATCACGACCTGCTCGCAAGGCGAGCGGCAGCGGGTATTGATCGCTCGCGCGCTGATGCCCGATCCGCCGCTCCTCCTGCTCGACGAGCCGGCCACCGGTCTCGATCTGCCTGCGCGAGAGGCGCTGCTCGCCGCGCTGGCGAGCCTGGCGGCCGCCAAGCCGGACCTGACGACGGTGCTGGTTTCGCATCACCTGGAGGAATTGCCCCCTACGACCAGCCACGCCCTACTCTTGCGTCAGGGCGAGGCGATCGCCACAGGCCCGGCCACCGAGGTCCTGACCAGCGAGCTCGTCTCGGCGTGTTTCGGCGTGCCCGTTCAGGTCAGCTACGACTGCGGCCGGTGGGCGGCGCGGGCCAAGGCGGGCTGGCTAGAAACCGGGACGACGCCCCGCGAGTGACGCGCGAGCGCCTGGCCCGCCCCAGTCGGTCGAGTGGCTGCCGTCTACCCGGACCGGTCCAGGCGCTCGAGAACGCTGGCGAACCACTCGAAGCCAGCCGTCGTCGCGGGCTCGAGCCAAAGCTGGACGTGGCTGATCCCGACCGCCGCGTACCCCCGCAGCAACTCGGCCAGCTCGTCGGCGTCGCCGGTGGCGGGCTGCACCGGATTTACGCCCGGCGCCGTCGCCCCGGACATGACCGCGCGGCCACTCCGGGCCGGGTCGCGGATCGGCAGATCAATCTGCACGGCGGCCGTCCGCTCGATCTCCGCCGGATCGCGGCCGACATCACGGCAAGCAGCGTCCACGCGCTCCATCAGCGGCGGAATCTCGCTCGGGTGCGTCGTCCAGTCGCTGTTCCATGCCGCCACGTAGGGGACCGTCATACGGAGTACACGTGGACCGTTGCTGCCGATCATGATCGGCACGCCGTTCGGCCGGGGACCGCGCGGCCGCAGCTCGCACTCCCGCACCTGGTAATACCGGCCTTCGTAATCCACCTTCCCGGTCGTCAGCAGACCGTGGATGATCGTGAACGCTTCCTGGAACCGGGCCGCGCGGTGGTCGAACGGGTAGCCGAAGTTGCGGAACTCCGGCTCGTGCCAACCCGCCCCTAGCCCGAGGATCAGGCGGCCGCCGCTGATCTCGTCAACCGTCTCGGCCATCTTGGCCAGCAGCGCCGGATTGCGGAACGGAATGCAGCTCACGAACGGGCCGAGCTGCACGCGTTGCGTGGTAGCGGCCAAGGCGGCCAAGAGCGACCAGCACTCCCAAATGCCCACCGGCTGATCTTCCCGGCCCGGCAGCCGGTAGATCAGATGGTCCGACATCCAGAGCGAGTCGAACCCGACATCCTCGGCGACTCGTGCCAGCGTTTGGATGTCCGTCCAGCGCGGTGTCTCTCCGGCCATCGTCCGCTCGATGGTCGGGAGCCAGACGCCAACCTTCAACGGCCGGCCAGCCTGCCCACTCTTGGCCGCACCACCCATCCGCTCGCTCCTCCCCGCAAATTACTCCGGCACGACGAGCGTCTTGAGCACGCCGCCGCTCAGCGCCGCCTCCATCGCCTCCGGGAATCGGCTGATGGGATAGGAATCGGCCAGCAGCGGCTTCACATTGACCTTGCCCTCCGCCAGCGCCTTGATCGCCTTCGGGTAGCAATACGGGCCGAGGTGACTGCCGTGGATGTTCAGCTCCTTGGTGTCACCGATGATCGTCCAGTCCACCGTCGTCTGCTCGCCGAAGACGCTGAACTCGACGAACGTGCCCAGCTTCCGGATCATCTGCAGCCCCTGCACGACGCCGGCCGGGCTCCCGCTCGCCTCGATGTAGACATCGCAGCCGTAGCCCTCGGTTAGATCGAGCACCTGCTGCACCGCGTCGCCCTTCGTCACGTCGATCGCGACATCCGCGCCGAACTGCTTCGCGAGATCCAACCGGTACTGCTTCGTGTCGAGGGCGATCAAGCACCCAGGATTGTAGAGCTTCGCCACCTGGAGCATGCAGAGCCCGATGTTCCCCACGCCGCCGATCGCGACGGTATCGCCGGGCTTGATCTCGCCCCGCTCGACGGCGTGCCAGGCGCAAGCGAGCGGCTCGATGTACGCCGCCTCCCCGTCCGAAAGGCTCTCCGGCACGTGATGCACCCGTGCCTTGGCCGGGAAGAGGTTGTATTTCGCCATGCCGCCGTTCAGATACCGCTTGAACCCGAAAATGTGGTGCGGCTGGCACATCCAGTAGTAGCCATCGCGGCAATACCGGCACGTGCCGCACGGCACGATCTGCTCGGCAACCACCCGGTCACCGATCTTGACGCCATGCCGCTCCTCCGCGCCCTCTCCGAGCGCGACCACCCGACCGGCGTACTCATGGCCGGCGATGCACGGCCCCTCGACGTAGCCAGGCTTGCCGTCCCGTCCCCAGAACAAGGGAGCGCCGAGGAAGCACTTCATGTCCGACGCGCAGATGCCGGCCGCGCCCACCTCGATCAGGATCTCGCCCGGCCCTGGCTGCGGGACCGGCACCTCCTCCACCCGGTAATCCTTTGGGCCGTGGCAGACGACCGCGAGCATTGTCGATTCCATCTCGTCACACCTCGCATTAGGGCCGCGCCCCGATTCGCCACTCGAACCGAGCGCCACCCGCTTACTTGACCGCTCCCATTGTCAACCCGCGCACCAGATAGCGCGAGACGATCGCCGCGAAGAGCACGACCGGCAACACGATCAGCGTGCCTGTCGCCATCATCTCTCCCCACCGCGTCCCCATGCCAGTCAGGAAGTTGTTCGCCTCGACGGGCGCGGTGCGCGCGTCGCCGCTGCGCGTCAGCGTCAACGCGAAGAGGAACTCGTTCCAGCTAAAGATGAAGCACAGGATCGCCGACACCACGACGCCGGGCGCCGCCAGCGGCAGACTGATCCGCAGGAACGCCTGCCATTGATTCGCCCCGTCGACTAGCGCCGCGTCGTCCACCTCTTTCGGCACCAGCCGGAACTGGTCGGCGCACAGCCAAATGACGAGCGGGACGTTGAACGTCAGATAGACCAAGATCAGGGCGAGCCGCGTATTGAGCAGCCCCAAGTCCCGCGCGATCAGGAAGAACGGCAACGCGACGACGATGGGCGAGATGAACCGGTTCGAGATGATCCAGAACCACAGGTCGGACCGGCCACGGAACTTGTACCGCGCGAGCGCGTACGCGGCCGGCGTGCCGAGCACCAACGCCAGCGCCGTCGAGCCAGAGGCGACCACCAGGCTGTTGACAAGACTGCGCGGCACGTCCCCCGCCTCGAACAGGGCGCGGTAGTGCTCCAGCGTCGGCTTGAAGAAGAAGACCGGCGGCACCGCGAACGTCTGATTCGTCGTCTTCAGCGACGTCGAGATCATCCAATAGATCGGGAAGATCAGAAATCCGATCAAGACCGCGAACGCGGCGAGCTGCAGGATGTCCGGCACGGTCATCCGTCGCCGTCGCGGCGTCCAGGCGGGGAATTCGGCAAGATTGCTGATTTGGCTCATGCCTCGATCTCCCGATAGAAGACGCGCAGATAGAAGCGCGACAGCGCGATGCAGAGCACGAGCAGCAAGATGGCTTGTGCCGACGCCACGCCGAGGTCGAAGATGCGGAACCCGAGCCGCTGCAAATACAGGCTCACCAGCTCGGTGGACACGCCCGGCCCGCCGCGCGTCATGATAAAGACCATGTCGAAGAGCTTGAACATATCCGCCGTGCGGATGATCAGAATCGCGGTGATGCCCGGCCAGAGGAACGGCAGCTGCACGTGGCGGAAGATCTCCCAGCCGCTGCCGGTATCGAGCCGGCTCGCCTCGACGATGTCCTCCGGCACCGCTGTCAGTCCGGCCAGCGCGACGAGCGCCACGAACGGCGTCCACTGCCAGGTGTCCGTCAACGCGATCACGAAGAACGCCGGCCGGGGTTGGCCGAGCCAGGAGAACGGCCCGAGCCCGATCTGACCGAGCGCCCAGTTGACCACGCCGAAGTCGCGGTTATACGTCAGCCGGCCGATGAGTCCGACGACCGTCGGCGTCGTCGCGATGGGAAGCACCAGCAGCACCCGCGTCACCGCCGACAGTTTCCGCCAGCGCGTCGAGTGCAGCAGCAGCGCGACCGCTACCCCCAGCACGACCTGCACCGGCAGCGTGGCGACCAAGAACACGGCGGTTCGCCGCAGCGACGCCCAAAAGAGATCGTCTTGCAGCGCGGCACGGTAGTTGTCCAAGCCAACCCACGGGTGCCCCAGGTACGGCTTGGTCAGTTGATACAAGCGGAAGCTGGCGTTGACGGCATACAGCAGCGGAAAGAGCCCGATGGCGAGGAGCGCCAGCACCGCGGGAGCGATCATCGAGACGGCCGTCCAATTGATCCGCCGTCTCAGGGTGGCGCGGCGCGGCATCTCGTCCGTCCAGCCAGCCGCGATCGCTCCGCCGGGACGATCTGCTCCGATGCGATCCATGTCCCTACTCACGAGTCAAAGGAGGAGAGGAGCGCGAAGCCGGAGCTTCGAGCCACCGCTCCACCTCCTCCCATTCCTGCGGAAATCAGCCGTGCGCCTATTCAAGGTTCGTATGCCGCGCCCGCATCTCCTCCGGCGTCTGGCCCAGCCGGTCCCGGAGCATCACCGACAGCACATCGAAGAAGAGATGCTGCACGGCCTCGTAGAGACTGCCCATCGGCAGGACACTGTTCCGGCTCGCGCTCCCGACGTCGTCGGCCATGGTTTGGGCCGGCAGGTGGATGACGGTATCGGCAAGCTGAGCGGCGGAGCCACCCGGCTGCGCCGTCACCACCATCGTCCGCGCGCCCGCGTCACGCGCCACGCCGAGCAGGGCATTCACCGTGCTGAAGCCGCCCGGTCCCGCGCTGACCAGCAGGAGGTCCCCCTCGCCAAGCGGCGGGACTGTCATGTCTCCGACGACATGCGCGTCAAGACCGAGATGCGCCAGGCGCATGCACAGCGCGCGCATCATCAGGCCTTCCCGGCCGACGCCATAGCATGCGATCCGGCGAGCGCGGACGATCTCGTCGATCATCCGCGTCGCCGCGTCGGCCGGGACTGCCTCCAGCGCCGCGCCAAGCTCCGCCAGCGCGCGCCTGGCCAGGTCATGGTACGCGGCATCCGCCGCCGGCGCATTCGTTGCGTTTGCGCGGTCAGATGCCATCGCCACTACTGCAACCGAGGCTTGTTGCCCTCGATGTAGTCCTTCAGGATCTCGCGGATCTGGTCGTCAAGCTGCTTAGCGCCATCCTCGACGGAGATCGAGCCGAGCATCATCTCGGAGCCCGTTTCCGCGATCAGCTCGGAAATCTGCGGCCACTCCGGGAACCGCGGGCGGAAGATCGGGTTGCCGTACTTGCTCCAGGACTCGACCAGCGCGTCCGCGTACGGGTACCGCTCGCGGATCTCCGGATCCTGGTAGACGCTCTGCCGGCCGGAGACGCCGCCGTTGATGACATAGTCCTTGGCCTTCGCCTCCGACGTCACCCACTGGATGAAGAGGTAGGCCGCCGCCTGCTTCTCCTCCGGGCTCGCCGAGTTGACGGCCAGCGAGAATCCACCGAGCGCCGGATGCGGCTGCCCGTCCGCGCCGGCCGGCTCGATCGCCACCGCCGCGTCCTCCACGATCGTCGACTTGCTCGGGTCGGTGATCGTCGTCCAGTTCGCGCTCCACTCGGTGATAATCGCCACGTTGCCCTGCGCCAGGCCTTGCACCGTCTCGTCGTGGTCCCACTCGACGATGTCCGGCGGCATGTACTGCATCAGATCCTGGCGGAACTGCAGGCCAGCCAAGGACTCCGGCGAGGAGAGATTCGGCTCGAAGGTCTCCGGATTGAGGAGCGAGCCGCCGAACGCCCAAACCATCCGCATGAAGGAGTCGCAGGACTGCGTCTCACCGCGGCGCGACTGCAGCGCGAAGGCATACTTGCCATCCTTGGTCAACGCGGGCCCGTAGACCTCGAAGAGCTCTTGCCAGCTGGACGGCGGGGCCTCGAAACCCGCGTCGGCGAGCATCCGCTTGTTGTAGAACATCAGGCCCGAGTAGTTGTCGAACGGCAGGCCGTAAATCACGTTGTCCCAGGTGCCGAACGACTCGAGCAGAATCGGGAAGAAGCCCTCGAGATTCAGGTCCGGGTCGGCAAGCTCGGGATTGTTGAAGAACTTGTCCATCGGGACGATCCAGCCCGACGCCGCGAACTCACCGATCCAGACGACGTCCACGAGAACGATGTCGTACTGCGCCGTGCCGCCGGTGAAGTCAATCACCTGCTTCTCATGCGCGTTCTCGTACGGCGTCGTGTCGTGGTTGACCTTGATCCCGGTGATCTCCTCGAACTCCGGAATCATCTGAACGGCCGCCACGTAGCCAGGGCGCTCGAGGAAGAAGGCATTGATCTCAACGCCCCGATAGGGCTCGGCCGCCTTCGCGAGATCCCAAGTCGATTGCTTGGCGATGATCGCGGGCGCGTGGATACGCGTCGCCGCGCCGGCAGCCGCCCCAGCTGCCATTCCCTTGAGGATCGTCCGACGAGAGGTTCGACGAGACAGAGAGTCCCTGGTATTCATCCATCCATCCCTCCTTCCGCCTGTCACAACCTCGTGGCGCGCCGCCACTTCCGGAGCTACATTGCACAAATGTGCATCGTCAATTGTGCAACCTGGCCGCATCTTACCGGCCGGTCTGGGCACTGTCAATACAAATCCGAGGTGCGCCGATCTGGTACGGACGCGTACCAATCAGCCAATTCAACCTGTTGACGCGACGGCGGCAGAACACTATCGTACGTCCGGCGAGTGTCCTAGGAACATTCGAGCGTGAACAAACGTGCATCCATGAGGGACGTATCGAGCGGCGCTCAGACGGCGATCGGTCCGGATCGCTCGCGGCGGCTGCTGACCGCCGCCGCCCGTCTCTACTACATCGACGGCCTCAGCCAGCAGGAGATCGCCGCGATCCTCGACGTCTCCCGCTCGACCGTCTCTCGCATGCTCGCCGAGGCCCGCCAGCGCGGCATCGTTCGCATCTCGATCGAGGAAGACGACCTTCGCGCCCGCGAGCTCGAGAAGCAGCTCCTGCGCGCTTATCCCCTGCGGCGCGCCCTGGTCGTCCGCGCGCTCGGGAGCACACCGGAAGCCGTGCGCCGAGCGGTCGGCTATTTCGCCGCGCCGGCCGTCGCGACATGGATTACGCAGGCGAGAATGATCGGCGTCTCCGGCGGCCGCACGCTGGCAGCGCTGATCCACTGCCTAGAGCCGGTCTCCCCGGCTCCCGGCGTCACCACCGTTCAGTTGATGGGAAACATCGGCCCGACCGTGAGCGACATCGATGCGCTCGACATGAGCCATCGCCTCGCCGCGCGCTTCGGGGGCACGTGCTACACCCTCAACGCGCCCGCCTTTGTCCAGGACCGCGAGACGCGCGATGTCTTCCTCGGCCACGAGCACAACCGGCTGATCTGGAGTCTCTTCGAGCGGCTCGACGTGGCGATGGTCGGCATCGGCGCTCTCGAAGAATCCGCCTTCGCGGAGCGGGGCGTCTTGCGCGAAGCCGATTTCGCCCATCTGCGAGCGGCCGGCGCGGTCGGGGAAATCTGCGGCCACTTCTTCGATGAAGCTGGTCGGGAGTGCGTCACCTCGTACCGGGATCGCGTCATCGGCATCGAGCTCGACACGCTCCGCCGCCGGCCCGAGGTGATCGGCGTCACCAACGGCCCGAGCCGCGCCGCCGCGGTCCGCGCTGCCCTCCGCGGCGGGCTCGTGACCTCGCTCGTCATTGACGAGCCAGGAGCCGAGGCGCTCCTAGCAGCGTCCTGATCCCAGAGACGCCCGCGTCGCGCTTACTCGCGCGCGCCAGCCGAGAATTCCGCCTCCAAGCCGCCCGGCGCCACCTGGATAGACCACACACCAGGTGCGGCGAAGCGCATAGGCACGCCCATCCCGGCCAGCACCGCCGCCGGATCAACGAGCAGCGCGCGGGCATTCCCCGATGCGCGGGCGATGCCGGGCTTCGCGCTCGCCATCGCGAACGCCTTCTCCAGCACCGGCGTCACGAAGGCATCGAGCGGGAGCATGCCCAGCGCCTTGACGTCCTGCACCTCGACCGTGATCCGCTCCGCGTTCTGAGCGCTCACGCCGACGACCGCGCGGACATCTGCCCGCATGAACCGTCCCCGGCTCACGACGGCGTTGATCTCCGCCCCCCCATCGGTGAATCGCGCCGAATCTAGCTCTACATCGACTGGCGCTCGCCCCTTCGCTTGCGCGATCGCTACCTGCGCCAGCTTGACCAGCGCCGCCTCATCGAGTCGCAGGCGCGCCCCAGTCACGACGGGCTGAAGTGGCAGCGAAGGATCTTCGCTCGGCGCCAAATCGAGGGTCAGGTCGGTAATCCGGATTTCCGGTTGCTGTGCCATCAGCTATGGCCTCACTCACATCATGCGGCTGGCCGGTCGGGGCTGGCGCGCGAGTCATCGGCGCGCCGCCGCCGCGCAGTGTACTCGGCCCTACGCTCTGAGGGCAGGTGCAACCCGTTTTCCCCTTGACCTGGAGACACCGGCGAACGACATTGCTAGAATGCGCCGCCAGCATAGGCGCCAAGCCGCATATGCGCGTCAGGGGACTGAAGTGGCTGGACTGTCGTCCTCTGTTACTCGTGCCAGCGCGGCAAGGCACGCACAGCAAGGAGGTGATTGAGAAAGCCAGCATCGCGTGAATCATGCCCGGCCGGGTGGCTCCCGGTCCTTGCAGCACCAGTATCCCCAAGGGAGGGAAGGGAATGGCCTCGACAACGACCCAACGGGTCGCCCGCACGACCGTTGTCGTCTCGCTGCTCGGGCTCATGGCGCTGCTAGCTCCCGCTCTAGCAGTCCACCGATTCCCTACGGCGCGAGCCGCAACGAATCTCATCGTCGGCGGCACGGCGATCGTCAGTGATGCCAATGGCGATCCCGTCCGTCTTCGCCGCCGTCCCGGCCTCGGCTCGGAGATCTTGACCCTCGTCCCCGAGGGCGCCGAGGTCGCCGTGGTCGGCCAACTCGTCGAAGCGAGCGACGGCTCGCTCTGGTGGAAAGTCGCGTACGGCGGCTTCCGCGGTTACATGATCGCTGACTACCTCTCCCTCGGCGGAACGTCCGGGGGCGGAGGCGGCGACGCTGTAACGACGTCCGACCTCAATCTCCGCTCCGGTCCAAGCACCGGTGATTCAGTCCTCCTCGTCATGCCGCCCGGCGCCGGCGTGACGGTCACCGGCGGCCCCGTCAACGGCTTCTATCCCGTCCGCTACCGCGGCACCGATGGTTGGGCCTACGGCGATTACCTCGACTTCGGCGGCGGTGGTGGCGCACCCCTCGTCAAGCCCAGCGCGACCGGCCGCGCCAGAGTGATCGACGGGGCGCTCAACCTGCGCTCCGGCCCGAGCACCGCCGACCCGGTTCTCCTCGTCATGCCAGATGGCGGCGTCGTCAAGCTGCTCGGCGAGGAGTCGAACGGCTTCCTGCACGTCCGCTACGACGGCGTCAACGGCTGGGCCTACGGCGCCTACCTCGAGATCCGGGACGGCGGGGACAGCGGCAGCAGCAGCGGCAGCAGTTGGCTGAGCAGCGCGGAGGCGATCGGCCAAGCGGCCACGACGACAGCCCTCAATCTGCGCGCCGGTCCCGGAACGGGCAACGCCGTCATCCTCGTGATCCCCAGTGGCGGCAACGTTGAGATCCTTGGCGATCCCGAGCAAGGCTTCTACCCGGTGCGCTACGCCGGCGAGACCGGTTGGGCCCACGGCGACTTCCTCTCCTTCGGCTCGAGCGGCTCCAGCGGCTCCCGGTCTTCGTCATCCTCCCGCATCATCTGGCCCGTCTCCGGCGGAGAGTGGATGATCAGCCAGGGTTACAATGGCTCCAGCCATTACAATGGCAGCAGCACCTACCAGTACCACTACTCGCTCGACATCATTCGCACCGACGGCAACACCGCGGGCCAACCGGTCTACTCGCCAGTGAACGGGACGATCCGCTGGACCGAGCGGGCGTCCGGAGGCATCTCGATCGACATGGGCGATGGGTACGCGGTCGCAATGTTCCATATGACCGTCGATCCGAGCCTCCGCTGGGGCGATCGAGTCAGCCAGGGGCAATATCTCGGCTTCATCTCCGGCCCAGGACAGGATGGAAACATGGGCTTTGACCATCTCCATTTCACGGTCTGGGCGACGGAGGACGGCGGTAACTGGAGCCGGGTGGCGGTCCCCTTCAGCGGCCGGAACGCGATCGCCGGACTCGACCTGCCGGACACCGGCGGCTACAACCAGTGGCGCGGAACTGTGTTCTATCCATAAGCCTCACGGCCGGGATTGGGCACTCGACACTGTAAACGTTTACATGCTACGATCCCGGCCACGCGGTCATGCTTCTTCGCCCGTCGAGAAGAGCGTTAGCAAGAAGGAGAGCGACACGACGGTGTACGCCAATTTCGCGCTCGAACGCAGGGGACGCACGGCCGTCTTGACGTTCACTCGCGAGGAGCGGCTCAACGCGCTCGACAGCCAAACCTTTCGCGATCTCGTCGCCGTCTGCGATGAGCTCGAGAGCGATCCGGAAGTCGGCGTCGTCATCCTGACCGGGCGCGGACGGGCGTTCGTTGCCGGTGCGGACATCAACGAGTACATCGGCATTTCCCTCACGGATTATGTGAACTTCCAGCGCCTCGGCCGCCGCGCTTATGAGCGCATCGAGCGGCTGAGCAAGCCGACGATCGCCGCCGTCAACGGCTATGCCCTCGGCGGCGGTTTCGAGCTGGTCCTCGTCTGCGATCTGGTGGTCGCGGCCGAAGGGGCCACGCTCGGCTTGCCAGAGTGCAAGCTCGGCTTGCTGCCAGGCGGCGGCGGCACGCAGCGGCTTCCGCGCATCGTCGGCCCAATGAAGGCGAAAGAGCTGCTGATGACCGGCGACTTCATCACCGCCGAAGAGGCACAGCGGCTCGGCATCGTCAACCGCGTGGTCCCGGCCGACGAGCTGATGGACGCCGCCCAGGCGCTGGCGGACCGGTTGCTGGAGCGGGCGCCGCTCGCGGTACGCATGGCCAAGCAACTGGTGAACGACGGTTTGAACGCGAGCCTGGACGCCGCGCTGACCTTGGAGATGGGGATGACCGCCACCCTCTACTCGTCAGCCGACGCGCAGGAGGGGATTGCGGCGTTCAAGGAGAAGCGAACCCCGGTGTTCCGGGGGCTGTAGGGGCAACACGCTCCCCCGGAAAGGAGGTGGCTCCGCCGAGGACGTCGGAACGCGCCTTTCAGACGATGTGATCTCGCAAAGCGTACACGTTCACCGTCGCAAGGCCAGCCGGAACCGGCTACCATGCCCAGATCACCGTGGCCAAGCGACTTGAGGAGAGGAGAGGAACCGTGAAGGGAAGCACCGAACATCCGCTCCTTGGCCGGATCGGTCGGCTTGCCGTCGTCCTGACGGCGATGCTGATGCTCACTCCGGCGATCGTCCTCGCGCAGGACGCCACGCCGGCAGCGACTCCCCATCCGGGCGACCAGACGGTCCGCTCGATGGATCCGCAGAACCTGCCCGAGGGCTGGACGATCCCGGCCCGGATCACGCACGTCACCAACTACGGCGTCCACGAGTGGTATCAGAACCTGACCAAGGGCGAGGCCGTTCGCGCTGAGGAGTACGGCATTCAGTTCGAGCAGGTCGACGCGAACCTCGACCTCCAGGCGTCCCTCGCCGCGGCAGAGGAGGCGATCCGCAACGTCGACGTCCTGAACTTCACCCCGGTTCAGGAGGAGCCCTCGGCGGCGACGATCACCCGGCTGGCCGAGGAGACGGGCAAGCCGATCATCTGCGAGTCCTCCCCGACCGGCGGCTGCACGACCCTCGTCTCGATTGACGACTATGCCGCTGGCTACAAGGTCGGTGTCTGGGCCGGCGAGTACGTCCAGGAGAACTTGGGCGGCCAGGCCGTGATCCTCGACATCGGGCTGCCGGCGCTGCAGACGACGGTCAACCGCTCCAAGGGCTTCATCGACGGCATCACCTCCGTCCTCGGCGATGGCGCTCGCGTGGCGCAGTCGGTCGACGGCAAGGGCCTGAAGGATGAGGCGGTCAAGGTCGCGTCCGACGCGCTGACGGCCAATCCGGATGTCAACGTCATCTTCGGCATCAACGACGACTCGGCGCTCGGCGGTCTCCAGGCGTTCGAGGCGGCCGGTGGCGACACCTCCAACCTCCTCGTCGTCGGCTTCGGCTGCGAGGGCAAGGCCTGCAAGGACGCGCTGATGGAAGGCGGCCCGTACAAGGTCTCGGCGGCGATGTTCCCCGAGTATCAGGGCCGGCTCCTGATCGACGCGGCCGTCGCGGCGTTCAACGGTGTCGAGCTGCCGCCGCACATCGTCGCGCCGTCCACGCCGGTCACCGCTGAGAACCTCTCCGAGTACTACACGCTCGAGAATGGCGAGTACACCGCCAACTTCGACGCGATCGCACAGATCTCGGTCGAGGGCGAGAAGTAGCAGCAAGCTCGGTGGGGCTCCCGCTCCCTATATGGGGCAGGGAGCCCCACCCGCTTAGACGGAACCAGCATCACCTCCCCGGACGACCGGCAATGGGGCGACCCGTCTCCGGGTGAGGACGGCAGAGATCGAGGCAACTCAGGTGAGCGCGGAGACCGTCAGGACCACGGCGGAGATCGAAATCGGAGGACGGCGAGCCAACCCGCTGGCTGGAGCGGCGCGACGGCTGTTCGCCGCGCAGGAGGGCATCCTCCTCCTCTGCATCGTGGCTCTCTTCCTCTATCTCGCGAATCGGTCCCCTGTCTTCTGGACCGAGCGCAACATCGGCACCCTCCTGACCCAGATTTCGATGGTCGCCATCACGGCGATCGGCATGACGCTGCTGATCATCGCCCGTGAGGTCGATCTCTCGGTCGGCTCCATGCAGGCCTTCATCGGCGTCCTGGCGATGCAGACGCTCAACGCCACGGAGAATCTCTTCGTCGGCCTGGTCGTGGCGCTGCTCGTCGGAGCGATCGTCGGGCTCATCAACGCTGGGCTGACGCTCGGACTCGGCATCAGCTCCTTCGTCGTCACTCTTGCGATGTTTTCAATCGTCCGCGGCGCGGCCTACACCAGCACGGACGCCGCGGTGCAAAACGAGCACAAGATTCCCGCATTCCGGACCATCGGCATCGGCGCCATCATTGATGAACCGGTCCGCATTCCTTGGCCAGTCATCATCATGGCCGCGGTCTTCATCATCTTCTTCCTCGTCCTACGCGGCACCACCTTCGGCCGCTACATCTACGCGGTCGGCGGCAACCCGAAAGCGGCGGCCCTCTCCGGCATCCCCGTCAACCTGGTCAAGACGGCGTGCTTCGTCATCACGAGCATGCTGGCCGCCCTCAGCGCGTTCATCCTGATCGCGCGCATGAACTCTGGACAGAACAACGCCGGTTTCGGCTTCGAGTTGCAAGTCATCGGCGCGGTGCTACTCGGCGGCGCCAGCCTCGCCGGCGGGAAAGGCACGCTGATCGGCACGCTCCTCGCCACCATCCTGCTCGGCACGATCAGCAACGGCATCACGCTCCTGAAATGGGACACCAACTGGCAGACGGCCGTTCCCGGCATCGTCATCGTCATCGCCGTCTTCCTTGACGCGCTTCGCCGGCGCGTGACGCGCGAGGAGGCCTGATGATGGCGGAGACCACGACCAACGCCACCAGCCCCCAGACGCGCGCCGAGCTCGGAGCGAACGGCGCTCGCCCCCTCCTCGAGATGCGCGGCATCCGGAAAGTCTTCCCCGGCGTCGTCGCGCTCGATGACGTTGACTTCGACCTGCTTCCAGGAGAGGTCCACGCGCTCGTCGGGGAGAACGGCGCCGGCAAGAGCACGCTGATCAAGATCATCGCGGGCCTCTACCGGCGCGACGGTGGCACGATGCGCGTCGACGGTGAGGAAGTGGACTTCCGCTCTCCCGCCGACTCGATCGCCCGCCGAATCAAGGTCGTCTATCAAGAGCTCGACCTCGTCCCGGGCCTCTCCGTCGCCGAGAACGTCTTCCTCGGTGGCTATCCCAAGACGCCGCGTGGCCTGGTCGACTGGCCGGCGCTGCGGCAGCAGACGGTCGAGGTACTGAGCCATCTCGGCCTCAACATTGACCCGGATCGGCCGGTCGGCGAGCTTCGCGTCGCCGAGCAACAGCTCGTCGAGATCGCCCGCGCCATCTCTCGCCAGGCGCAGATCCTCATCATGGACGAGCCGACCTCGGCGCTGAGCCCGGCTGAGGTCGAGTTCCTGTTCGGCGTGATCGAGCGACTCCGCCAGCGCGGCGTGGGCATCATCTACGTCTCGCACAAGCTGGATGAGATCTATCGCATTGCCGACCGGGTTACCGTCTTCCGGGACGGCAAGCGCGTGGTCACGAAGGCGATCAAGGAGACGACGCCGCACGACCTCGTGGCCTGGATGGTCGGCCGCGAGCTCTCGGAGTTCTTCCCGAAGACACCGCCGCAGATCGGCCGGCCCTTGCTCGAGGTCCGCAACGTCAGCGGCAGTGGCGTCCACGATGTCTCCTTTACGGTCCACGAGGGCGAGGTCGTCGGCGTCTTCGGCTTGATGGGCGCCGGCATCAACACGATGGGCCGCGTCCTCTTCGGCGCCAGCGAGCGCACCTCTGGCAGCGTCCAGCTCGACGGCGTCGAGATTTCCCCCGGCTCCCCGGCCGATGCCATCCGCAAAGGACTCGGCCTGCTGACGGAGAGCCGCAAGGACGACGGTCTCGTTCTCCCGCTGCCGGTCAAGACGAACATGACGCTCGCCTCACTCAGCCGGTTCGCCGACTTCGGCTGGATCCGGTCGCGCAAGGAGACGCGAGCTGCCTCCGACTACGTCAAGCGTCTGGCGATCAAGACGCCATCGCTGCGCCAGCCGGTGCGGTTCCTCTCCGGCGGCAATCAGCAGAAGGTGCTGATGGCGCGCTGGATGCTGCTCGACCTAAAAGTCTTGATCCTCTGCGAGCCGACGCGCGGCATTGACGTCGGCTCGAAGGCCGAAATCTACCGGCTGATCGACGCGATGGCCCATCGGGGGCTCGGCATCCTCTTCATGTCGACCGAGGTGCCAGAAATCCTCGGCATCTCCGACCGCATCCTCGTGATGCGTGAAGGCCGGATCACCGCCGAGTTCACGCGCGCCGAGGCAACGCACGAGCGCCTCATCGCGGCAGCCGCCGTCGCGACGAACGGCGACCACGCCGCGGCCAGCACGCACCAGGGCGCCGCAAGCGCGGCAGGAGCGCGGGGATGAGCGTGATTCACCACGGCCGGGGCACCGTCACAGGCAATCCGGTCACCGCCCCGCGCCAGCCGAGCATTGACACCAAGCTCGTCTCACCTTCAGCGATGCAGACACTTTCGAGGACGTTGGAATGGCGGTAGCACAAGGGGCAGACGTTCGCCTCTCCGATACGGTTCCGGGCTGGAAGCGGCGCCTCGCTCGGGCGGCCCGCTATGAAGATCTCAGCCTCGTGCTCTTCTTCGCCCTGGTCGTCGGCTTCTTCCTCATCTTCGAGCCGAGCGCCCGCGAGCCGCGCATCTACCCGGACCTGCTGCGGGACACCTCGCCGCACCTCCTCACCGGCATCGGCATGACCCTGCTCCTGCTCGCGGGGCAGCTCGATCTCTCGGTCGGCGCGATGCTCGCCCTAACCGGTGTCGTGACGGTTGACGTCTTCAATCGGACGGACAACATGTGGCTCGGCATCATCGCCGGCCTCTTGACCGGCCCGATCGTCGGCGCCATCCACGGGTACCTCGTCACCGTCCAAGGGATGGACTCCCTGATGACGACCCTCGGCTCGATGTTCACGATCCGTGGCCTCGTCTACGTCTACACCGACAAAGCGCCGATCACGGACGAGAACGGCTTCAAGTCGTTCAATAAACTCTGGAACGGCGATATCGGCCCGCTTCCCGTCCCCGGCGTCATCGCGATCGTGCTCATCGCCCTCGCCTATATCCTGCTGACCCGCACCGAGTTCGGACGCAACATCTACGCGATCGGCGGCAACAAGCAGGCCGCCCGCGTCTCGGGCATCCCCGTCCGGCGCATCACCTTCACGCTCTTCGTCATCTCCGGCACGCTTGCCGCGCTTTCGGGCCTATTGATCGCTTCGCAGACGAGCACCGGCTACTTCGACGCGGGCGTCCAAGGATTCGAGCTCATCGTGATCGCTTCGGTCGTCCTCGGCGGCGTCAGCCTTGCTGGCGGCGAAGGGCGACTCATCAGCGCCATGATCGGCGTGCTGATCCTCGGCATGACCGGCAAAGGGCTGCGACTCATGAACGTGCACACGACCCAGCAGCTCGTCGTGACCGGCGTGCTGATGTTGATGGCGGTCTATTACCACCGGATGCGAAAGCAGCTTGTGCTGCGCAGTCGTGATTGGACGTAGGGGGCGTCGGCCGGGCGAGATCGGGATCGCGCTCGTCGCCCCGCTGGCCCACGCCCACCAGGGTGCCGCCTGGAGGCAAGGGCCTCTGCGCCCCTGCGCCGCGTCGAAGAAAGGATGGCTTCGTGACCGAACGGCACCCGTGTTCTGTCAAGGAAGTCATGCTCCCTCGCGGCAACCGCGCCATCGCGATCGAGAGCGACCTGATCGCCGCGACGGTGCTGCCCGACAAGGGAGCGGACATCTACGAGCTGATCTACAAGCCACGGGGGCTCGATGTCCTCTGGAAGAGTCCTTGGGGACTCCGGCGACCAGGCGCGGGAGTCGAGACCGCCGCCAACTCGCAGGTCGCCTGGCTGGAAGCCTACGGCGGCGGCTGGCAGGAGATCTTCCCGAGCGGCGGCGGCCCGTGCGTCTACAAAGGCGTCGAGCTCAATTTCCACGGCGAAGCCTCGGTCATCGCCTGGGAAGTCGAGGTCGTCCAGGAGGACGACGCCGCCGCTGAGGTCCGGTTCCACACCCGGCTCGCCCGCAGCCCGTTCCGGATCGAGCGCACGATGCGCGTCACGAAAGGCGCGCCAGTCCTCACGCTCCGGGAGCGGATCATCAACGAGGCCGGTGAGCCGATGGACTACATGTGGGGCCACCATCCGGCCTTCGGCGCCCCCTTCCTCTCCGGCGCCTGCCGTATCGACACCAACGCGCGGACGCTGATCGCCGACGACCTTTACGAGCCGCCCGGCAACCCGGTCACCCCCGGCGCCCGCTACGCCTGGCCGATGGCCGAGCGCGACGGCGCCACCACCGATCTCTCCCGCGTGCCGGGACCGGACGAGACGCGGGCGCTCCTCGCCTACTTCGCCGATTACGAGGGCGACACCGCCTGGTACGGAATCACGAACACCGAGTTAGGGTTCGGCGTCGGACTCGTTTGGCCGGTGTCCGCGTTTCCCCACGCCTGGTTCTGGCAGGAAATGAACGCCTCACCCGGCTTCCCCTGGTACAAGGGCGTCTACGTTATGGCAATCGAGCCGGGCACCACCATCCCCGGCCAGGGTCTCGTCGCCGCGATGGAGAAGACCGGCACGCACCGCACCCTCGCGCCCGGCGAATCGGCCGAAGCCGAGCTGCGCGTCGTCTTCTATGAGTCGGCCAAGGGCATCGAGCGCATCGAAAAGGACGGCACGGTCGTGACCAAGGCGTAGCGGCGCCGCCAGGCGCGCCGGCGCGACCAACGAGGAGGAGGAATGAAGGAGACCGCAGCCGCGCGATCGACCAGCGGGATCTGGAACATCATGCAGGGCCACCCGGCCGAAACCCTGATGGACATCACCGAGTTCACGGCGTTCGTCGAAGGTCTCGACCACCCGGAGGCTGTTGCCTGCGGACCGCGGGGCGAGCTCTACGCGAGCGGCGAGGCCGGTCAGGTTTATCGCGTCGATCTTGCTACCGGCTCCGTCACGCAACTGGGCACAACCGGCGGTTTCGCCCTCGGCCTTTGCCTCGACGCCGACTACAACGTCTACGCCTGCGACCTGGCCAGGCACGCCGTCATCCGCGTGACCCCGAGCGGCGAGACGTCCGTCTACTCCGACGGCGCGCCGAACCGGAAGATGGTCACGCCCAACTACCCAGTCTTCGACGCCAAGGGCAACCTCTACGTCTCCGATTCGGGCTCCTGGAATGGCAACGACGGCTGCCTCTTCCTGGTCAGACCCGGCGGCGAGACGGTGCTGCTGACCGACGAGCTCTCGGCCTTCCCTAACGGCATGGCGTTACATCCGAATGGCTCGTGGCTCTATGTCGTCGTCTCCCAGCTGCCCGGCGTCGTCCGCTGCGCGATCAAACCGGACGGCACGCTCGGCGAGATCGAGACGGTCGTCGAGTTGCCGTATCACGTGCCGGACGGCCTGGCCTTCGATGTCCAGCACAATCTCTACATCTGCTGCTACACGCCGGACATCATCTACCGGCTCACGCCAGAGGGTGAATTGGCCGTCCTCGCGAGCGATTGGCAAAGCGTGACGTTCGCGACGCCGACGAACATCGCTTTCTGCGGGGAGGATCGGCAGACGCTCGTCGTCGGCAGCCTCTCCCGCTGGCACTTGGCCAAGGGCCGGATGCCGGTCGCCGGCCAGCCGCTGCACTACCCGCGCATCGCGGCGTCGTGAGTCGATTCGCCCCGGTCGCGCCGGGGCAAGGGAGTTTGGCTAGGCGTCCCCTCCCCAAGGTGCGAGGGAGCGGGCTTGGAGGCAAGTAACTCAACGAGGAGAGGCACATGACCGATCGCATCGACCGCAACCAACGGTTCGTCAACAAAGTGATCGTCATCACCGGCGCCGGCAAGGGCATCGGGCGCGTGGCCGCGCTCGCCTTCGCCCGGGAGGGCGGCTCCGTCGTCATCGGCGATGTTAGCGAAGAGGATGCCAACGAGACGGTTCGCCAGATCAAGGAAGCCGGCGGAAAGGCTGTCGCCGTCAAGTGCGACGTTCGCAATGCCGCCGACGTCAAGAACCTGATCGACACCGCCGTTCGCACCTTTGGCGGCGTTGACGTGCTCTACAACAACGCCGGCGTGGCGCGGTACGGCACCGTCGAGGAGCTCTCCGAAGAGGACTGGGATTTCCAGCTCGACGTCAACCTCAAGGGCACGTTCCTGACCTGCAAGTACGCGATCCCGGAGATGCGGAAGCGCGGCGGCGGCGCCATCGTCAACACCGCGTCGGTCCAGGCGTTCGCCTCGCAGAAGACCGTCGCCGCCTACTCGGCCTCGAAGGGCGGCGTCGTCAGCTTCACGACGACGGTCGCGCTCGACCACGCGCACGAAAACATCCGCTGCAACTGCATCGCGCCGGGCAGCATCCGCACGCCGATGCTGGAGCACTCGGCCCACACCTTCGGCGGCGACGATCCGGAAGGCGCGATCCGCGCCTGGGGCCAGATGCACCCAATCGGCCGCGTCGGCCGGCCGGAGGAGGTGGCCAACCTCGTCCTCTTCCTCGCCAGCGACGAAGCCTCGTTCTGCACGGGCGGCTGCTACCGGGTCGATGGCGGCCTACTGTCGCCGCTATTCAATGGATAGAGAGTGCTGAGGAGCAAGTGCTGAGTGCTGAGAGGAACGTGCTGAGTGTTGAGTGATGGAGTGGGGTGGCAAGTGGGACGGACCGGTTTGAGGATCTCATCGCTTGGCAGAAAGCGAGAGAACTCGTGAGCTCCATTCACGCGGTGACGAGCGATCGGCGGCAGTGGTCGGACGCCGACCTCGCGCGTCAGCTCCGGCGCGCGGCGGTGTCATCCATGTCCAACATCGCGGAAGGATTCGAACGCGACGGCTCTGCCGAGTTCGAGCACGTCCTGTCGGTCGCGAAGGCATCGTGCGCGGAGGTCCGCTCGCTGCTGTACGCCGCCTGGGATTACGGCTTCCTCGACGAAGCCACCTTCCAGCGGCTTCACGGTCAGGCAACCGAAACCGGCCGCGTCATCGGCGGCCTCCGCGCCGCCGTCCAACGCCGCGCCACCCAAACCTCTCGCCACTCTCAGCACCCAACCCGCTCAGCCTCGTCCTCCACTTGGCACTCAGCACCCAGCACTCAGCACTCTGTATGAGGAGCACCTACATGTCCGGACCACTCGAAGGACTCGTAATCGCGGACTTCACCCAGCTGGCGCAGGGGCCCTTCGCCACCCAGATGCTCGGCGACCTGGGCGCGGAGATCATCAAGATCGAGCCGCCCAAGGGCGACTGGATGCGCCACTGGAGCATGGCCAATCTCTTTCTAGAAGGCGAAGGCGTCTCCTTCCTCTCATTCAATCGCAATAAGCGAAGCATCTGCCTCGATCTCAAGCACCCGCGCGGCAAAGAAGTCGCGCTGCGCCTGATCGCCAAGTCGGATGTCGTCGTCGAGAACTTCCGGCCCGGCGTCATGGAGCGGCTCGGTCTCGGGTACGAGGAGCTATCCAAGCAGTTCCCGCGCCTGATCTACTGCGCCAGCGCGGGGTGGGGCCAAACCGGGCCGTACGTCAAGCGGCCGGGACAAGACCTGCTCGTCCAAGCCGTCGCTGGCGTCGGGTACCTCAACGGCAACGAGGACGATCCCCCGCAGGGCGTCGCCGTTGGTCTAGCCGACTTCACCGCCGGCTTCCACATCGTCTATGGCATCCTCGCCGCCCTCTATGCGCGCGAGCGGACCGGCAAAGGGCAGCGCGTCGACGTCAACCTCCTCAACTCCATCATGAACCTGCACATCCAGGAGTTCGGCGTCTATCTCAACGGCGGCGGACTGCCGAAGCGCAGCCGCAGCGGCATCCCCGGCCCGTATCTCGGCGCGCCGTACGGGTTCTACAAGACCAAGGACGGCTACATCGCCATCGCGATGAACCCGATCAACAAGCTGGCGCAGCTCGTCGGCGTGCCCGGCTACGAGGACTGCACCGCCTCACAGGTCATGGAAGGACGCGACGAGATCCGCGCCGACTTCCAAAAGGCGTTCATCAACAAGACCACGCAGGAATGGCTCGACATCCTGCTGGCCGAGGATATCTGGTGCGCGCCGGTCAACACCTTCGCGGACGTCGAGAAGGATCCGCAGGTCGCGGAGAACGAGATGATCGTCGAGTGGGAGCATCCCAAGGCGGGCAAGGTCCGCGGCATCGGCATCCCGGTCAAGTTCAGCGAAACGCCGGGAGAGATCCGGCGCCCCGCGCCACTGGCGGGCCAGCACACGGCCGAGCTGCTGCGGGAGTTCGCGGGCTACAGCGACGAAGAGATCAAGGAGCTGCGCGAGCAAGGAGTCGTGTTGGGGTGAGCGCGACAAGCGGCAGCGCCGTCGTCGGCGTCCCGGCCCAGCAGCCGCGCATCGTCTCCCTCGACGATCTCGCGGCCCACGTCCGGGACGGCGATCGCCTTGCCATCGGCGGGTTCCACTTCTCTCGCCTCCCGATCGCGCTGATCCGGGCCGTCATTGCCCGCGGCGTCAAGGACCTGGACTACGTCTCCTGGGGCGGGAGCCTCGGTCTGGAGCTGCTGCTGGAGGCAGGCGCCGTCCGCAAGATGGCGCTCTGCTTCAACAGCCTCGACGTCTTCGGCCTCGCTCCCCGTTTCCGGAAGGCGGTCGAGGACGGCACCGTCGAGCTGGAAGAATGGACCGCACTGGGCATGATGCAGGGCTTCCACGCCGCGCAGCACGGCGTCCCCTCCATGCCCTTCCCGCTCCCGCTCGGCTCCGAGATCGTGGAACGCTCCGGATTCGCCACGCCGTATCCGGACCCCATCACCGGCAAGCAGGTCGGCGCGGCCCGGGCGCTGCCGCTGGATGTCCTACTCCTCCACGCGCATCGCGCCGATGAGGACGGCAACGTCGAGATCCAAGGCGCGCGCGGACTCGACCTGAGCATGGCGTTCGCGGCGCGGCGCGTCCTCGTCACCGTTGAGGAGATCGTCCCGCGCGGCACCTTCCAGCGGTCGGCCGCGCCACGTGCATTCATCCTCGGGCGATCCTTCGTCACCGCCGTCGCGCACGTCCCCTTCGGCGCCTACCCGACTTCCTGCGTCCCCTACTACGCCGCCGACTACCGCGAGCTGCACCGGCTCACGTCCGCCGAAACGCTGGAGCCACAGTCGCCCGAGCCGGAGCGGCAGCGCTTCCTCTCTGCCGCGGCGAAAGTAGAGTCTGCCAAGGTCACCGGGCCAGCGCTGCTCAAGCACCGGACAGGCGAAGCGGAAGCCGGCGCGGCGACAGTGGACGAGGTGATGGTCGCCTGGATCGCGCGGCAGCTCGACAACGAGAGCGTCTGCTCTGTCGGCTCCGTCTCGCCGCTGGCCACGACCGCGTACCTCCTCGCCAAGCGGACGCACGCGCCGAACCTACTGCTAATGACATCCAACGGCGGCCTGATCGACGTCGCGCCTCGCCCGATGCTGATGGCGCTCGCCGAGCCGCTCGACTTCCAGACGGCCGTCTTCCACTGCGGCGGCGACGAGAGCTACCATTGGTACTACCAACGCGGCCTCGTCACCCATGAGATCGTCAGCGCGGCGCAGATCGATCGCCACGCGAACACGAACAACATCCAGGTCACTTCGCCGAGCGGTCGGAAAATCCGGCTGCCAGGCCAGGGCGGCATGGCCGACGTGGCGAACATGCACCGCCATTTCCTGCTCTATCTCACACGGCAATCGCCACTCTCGCTCGTCGAGCGCGTCGAGTACATCAGCGCCGCCCGTGGCCTCCTCACCGATGAGGAGCGGATCGCCGCCGGCTACCAGCCGGGCCACGTCAAGCTCATCACCAACCTCGGCGTCTTCGAGCTGGACGAGGCATCCCGCGAGCTGACCCTAACCTCGGTCCACCCCGGCGTCACCGTGGACGATGTCCAAGCGGCCGCCGGCTTCCCGCTCCGGCTCGCTCCGAGCGTCGCGACGACCGAGCCGCCGACGGACGAGCAGCTTCGCCTCATCCGCGAGGAAATCGATCCGCTCGGCCTGCGCCGGCTCGAATTCGTCGCCGGCAAGGAGCGCGGCCCGCTGCTCTCCGCGTTGATCGAGAGCGAAGAAGCGGCGGTGACCGAGCTCATCTCTACCGGCACTAAGCGGTGAGTCCCACGCCGTCGTCACGGCCGCCCGCGCGACGACCAACCGGTCATCGCCTCCGGCCACGACGAGCCGCGACAGGAATCTCCGCTCTCGGCTATTGGCTACTGGACTTCGGCAAACGAAGGGGATCAGATGATCGAGCTACGCGGAATTAGTTGGGATCATCCCCGCGGCCACGATTGCATGGTCGCGACGTCCGAGGCGTACATGGAACGCAACCCTCAGGTGCGCATCACCTGGGATACGCGCAGCCTGAAGGATTTCGGCGATCTGCCGATCGAGCGCCTCACCGATCGCTATGACCTCCTCATCATCGATCACCCATTCGTCGGTTTCGCCGCCGCCGACGGCTGCCTCCTTCCCCTCGACGAATACCTGGATGAGGCCTTCCTCGCGGACCAGGCGGCAAACAGCGTCGGCCCGAGCCACCGCAGCTACGTCTATGACGGCCATCAATGGGCACTCGCGACCGACGCCGCCGGACACGTCGCAGCCTACCGGCCCGATCTCCTCGATCAGATTGGCGGCCTGCCCCGCACCTGGGACGACGTCATCCGCGCGGCCGAGATGCGGCGCGATAAGGAGACCGCTCGCGTCGCGGTACCCCTCGTCCCGACCGACGCCATCATGTGCTTCTGCTCGATCTGCACCGCACACGGCGAGGAACCCTTTGCGACTGACAACTGCATCGTCAGCCGGAGCATGGGTCGCCAGGCGCTGCAGATGCTGCGAGCCCTGGTCGCCGCCGCCCATCCGGAGTCCCTTTCTTGGAACCCGCCGAAGACGCTCGACCGGATGAGCACGACCGACGAGATCGCCTACATTCCGCTCCTCTTCGGCTACTCGAACTACGGGCGGCCTGGCTTCCGCACGCACATCGTCAAGTTCACCGGCGTCCCGACCGTCGGCGGCGGTCCGTCGCGCGGCGGCATCCTGGGCGGCGCCGGCCTGGCCATCTCGAGCCGGACCCAACATCCCGAGGCCGCCGCCGACTTCGCGCGCTTCGCCGCCAGCGGCGAGATCCAGCGGACGATCTACTTCACCGCTGGCGGGCAGCCGGGTCACCGGAGCGCCTGGCTGGATGACGCCGTCAATGAGGCTTCCTCCGACTTCTTCCGCGATACGCTCGACAGCCTCGACCGCGCCTACCTTCGCCCCCGCTACAACGGCTACCTGCCCGTCCAAGAGCGCAGCGGCGACCTGATTAACGCCTTCCTGCGCGACGGCGGCGACATCGACGAAACACTCGACGCTCTGGACGATCTCTACCGCAGCAGCCGCCGAGCCTCGTAAGCGCGGCGCACCTCTACGCATCTCTCTCCAGCGCGGTCTCGGCTCCCTTCGCCCAATGACGGGGAACGCACCGAGACCGCGATCCTTTTCGCACCCCCGTGATACGCCCGCCCCCAATGTCGCGAAACCAACCAAACGCGTCAGTCGTTCCAGCCTTCGAGTCCAACCGGCCAGCGGTGGACTCTGTCTCGCCGAGGTCGCGGGCACGAAAGGAGGTGGCCACAGCGGTTCAGACGGCACCGATCCGGTAGTGAAGGAACGTACAGGGGGGAGAGTGGAATGCGTTTTCGATTCCTCGCCGTGGTAGCGATGCTCGGTCTTGCCATCGCCTCGTTGGCAGCGCATGCGCCTTCCGCGGCTGCCCAAGACAACGCGGGCTCGCTCATCATCGGCGTTGCCACGTGCCCGGAGGGCTACGCCGGCGATAACTATGCCGAAGATTGCACAACCCCAGCCGAAGGCATCGACTTCGCGCTCGCGACGCCGCACACCGACAACGTCGAGATGACAACCTCCCGTGGCGACGGCCTGGTGACCTTCTCGCTCGCGAACTTCGATCTCAACCCGGAAGGTCCTAATCCCGTCGTTGTTGGCGAGCCGGCGGCGGAGGGTCTCGATTACGCTGTCTTCTGCTCCAAGAATGGCGGAGAAGCGCTCGATTTCAGCTACGAGACGATCGACTTCGAGCCGGGCGGACCGTTGCTGGGCATCAGCTTCGAGTTCGAGACCGGTGATGAGATCGCCTGCGAGTGGTACAACATCCCGGCAGGCGGTGGTGATGACGTTGATGACGGTGAAGACGTTGAACAGCTGCCGAGCACCGGCGCCGGAACGACCGCGCTCGACACCACGCGCCAGCTGGGCCTGATCTCGGTCTTCGCTTCCCTGCTGGCGCTCGCCGGCCTTGCCACGTGGGCGCTGCGCCGGTCCGCGGCGTAATCCCTCGCGATCGCGGCCGCGTTTCGAGCCTGATCCCGCGGCCGCGATCGTCACGAATCGCGAGAGTTACCTCACAACCCGATCTCGGCGAGCAGCGGCGCGACCTTCACCGGCGCGCCGCTTTCCGCTGATTGGCGGATCGCCTCCATCACGCAGAACGTCTCGATCCCCTCTTCCAGGTCCGGCGAGTACGGCGCGCCGCTCATCAACGCCCGCGCGAAATAATCCGTGTAGTTCGCGAACTCGCCGTAGTGCATGCCATGCACGTCGTTGTTGAAGTAGTAGGCGCGGCGAGCGTAGAGCATGTCCTCCTTGACTTCGGTCCCGTCTGGCAGTGTGTGCCAGTAGCGCATGTCGTGGTACTGGGCCATGCTCGTCCCTTCCGAGCCGTACAGCACGAGCTCGATCGCGTTCCGCGCGGACGGGAGCTCGTGCAGCCCGTAGTGCCCCATCACCCGGCCGATCCGCCCATCAGCGGCGCGCAGATTGACGATGTAGACGTCGAACCCGCGCACCCCGTACTCGTTTGCCAGCGCCGAGCGGTAGCCGAGCGCGTGCACCTCTTCGATCCGGCCGAGATACCAGCGGACGAGATCGACCGGATGGCTGAGTCCCAGGAAGACCCAATCCGTCTCCGCCACCGCCCACGCGCTCTTGTCGTAGTACCAGTCCATCCGATGGATGTAATGCGCGTCCACCAGCTCCGGCTGGCCGATCTCTCCCCGCTCGTAGGCGGCCCGCTGGCGCATGAACGACTCGAAGAACCGGATGCTCTGCCCGACGAGGAGCTTGCGTCCAGTCCGCCGACCAGCCTCCAGCACTCGGCGCGCATCGGCGAAGGAGTTGACGACCGGCTTCGTGCAGATCACGTCCTTCCCGGCCTCGAACGCGCGGACGATGTGCTCGCCGTGGAGCGGGTCCGGAGTGTAGATCGCGACGATGCGCACCTCGGGATGAGCCAGCAGCTCGTCATACGACGTCGTATAGAAGAGATCGGGGCAGTCCCGGCGCGTCGCCTCGATCTTCTCCTCGCTCAGGTCGCAGCCGGCGACCGCGCGGGCATGTGGCGCGCGATCGAGCGCGACGAGCAGCGTCCGCCCCTCATTCAGCCCAACCACGCCAACGCCAAGCTGCTCATCCAGGGACGTCGTCTTCGTGAACCGGGGCGGCCGCGCCGTCGTCTGAAAGTCACGATGCGCGCCATGCTCGAGCGTCATACTGCCCCCTCACTCCTCTGCCGTCATCATTCATGAACCAATCGCGAGACCTAGCCACGATGCCACGCCACCCGGACGCGACGTACCTCATTCGCTCGTCGTTTCTCCGACCCGGTGCACCGTCGCCCAGACCGACCGATACTCGTCCAAGTTGCGGCTCACCTTCCGCGCCAGCACCGGATCGAGATAGATCGTCGCGATTTCGTACGGCCGCATCTCCACCGCCAGCCGCGTCCACTCTGCCGGCGCGTCGTGCCCGGCGGGCGGGCTCGCCGGCTCCATCGGCACATCCGCCAGCGCGTCCCCCCGCACCGTCGCTCGCACCGCTTTCGCGACCGGTCCGGGGACCAACAGGTGCGCGGTCGCGGGCTCGCCATTGAACTCGACGAGCCGGACGATGACCGGGTAGGCGATCCCCTCGCCCGCGTAGCGCTCCAGCCCGTACCCGGCCTCCGGCTCCTCGCGATAAAGCGCTGTCACCGCCACCCCCGGCGCATCGCACCAGAGCGGCCCAAAGACGGTCGGCAAGTCACCGCCGGGACGGCTGCTGGTCGCCAGGCGCGGCGGCCGCTCGAACTCCTGCGCCAGCCGCCAGCGGTCGGCGTGCCGCAAAGCGCCGTGCGGCACGAGCCGAAACTCGGCGTTGAAGTTATTGATGAAATACTCCTCGTCCCACGGGTCGTACATCGTGAGGATCGTCCGCACGACGTTGCCATCCCGGAACATCGCTTGACTACCGTCGTGGAGCAGCAGCAGCCCCCGGTCGCCCGCGTCGAAATCGAGCAGGCTGTACGCCGTGAACGGATTGACGATCGTCTCGAACTCCTGCGGCGAGGTCATCCAGTCGCCCGTCGGATATTTCCGCAGGTACGTCCCCTCAGCCTTGATCTCGCTCAGCCCATACGGATGATCGTGGATCAGGCGGTACGAGGCGAGATTCACCGCGATCGCCGTCTGCAGCGAGGCATGCATCCGACCGTCCGGTCGCGGCAGGTCGTGGGCGCTGAACCGGACATCCACTGCCTCGATGTCGAGCGGCAACGCGACGACCACCTCCACCCGCGCGTGATCCTGCCCCTCGCGGGTGATGACGATCTCTGGTCCCCAGTGCCCTCCATCCTTGACGGCGACCGTCACCTTCGGGAAGGTCTCCACCGCGCCTTGCCGCGTCATCCGCAGATCGCCGAAGCCGACCTCCTGGTCGAGCACCCCATCCGGGAACTCCGCGCTGCGAATTTGGCGAATCACGCCCCGCTCGCGATCGACAGTGACCGCCAGCTCGCCGCGCCGCAGGGTGACGCTGTTCTGCCCTTCCTCGACCTTGATGCCGTGGCGGCGGATGATCGAATCGGCCATCTCCGCCGGGGAAAGCACCCGGAAGCCGAAGGGCGGCAGGTCCTTGACCTGGACCGGGTACGGCTGCCCTGGCACCGGAACGACGGTGTCGCGCGTCCAGCCGAGCGGGTTATGGATCAGCACGCGGCCGGGCGCACCGGGCGAGCGGTCCGCCAGCTTCTGCAGCGTGCGGGTGATGACGTGCTCGACGAGCCCGCGGCTGCGCTCATACGAGCGGTAGCCGATGTGCCCGTTCAACCCCTCGCACTCGTCGTTGTCGTGGTGCTGGGCGGAAAGTAGCTCCCGCCAGCCTTCCTCCAGCTCCCACGTGGGATAGACGTTCCAGCTCGGATACGGCCGCCCGAAGAAGCCGACGATCGTCGAAAGCGCCTCGCCGGTCAGCAGGTCCGCCTCCCCCTGCCGGCTCATTCGCCGCATCCGGTCCCCGTTCTTCCCGAGGCTCATGCCGTGGAAGACATCGTCCATCGTGTAGCGGCGCACCTCGGCGTAGGGTTTCGCGATCTCCAGGTACTCAGAGAGCGTCACCGGCCGCACGTCCAGATCGTCGCGGGCCAGCAGCTCTCGGAGCGGCGGCAGCATCAGCTCCGAGCGGCACATCCAGTCCGGCGACGGCATCAGCTCCAGCCACTGGACGATGCCCGCCGCCGGCATCTCGCGCGGCACCGAGCTGCCAAGCAGCGCCTGAAAATCCTCCGGCCACTGGTGCAGGTTGAGCGCGTTGCGGGTAGCGGTCAGGATTCGCGTCCCGTCCTGCCCCTCCCACCAGATGGCTGGGATCGGCTCCTTCGGCACCTCCGGCGTATGCCACGTCCACTGAAAGAAGAGCGAGGCGTAGGAGAATCCTGCGCTCGTCAAGATCTGCGGCAACTGGGGGAAGAAATCGAACTCCTCCTCCCAGAACGTCTTCGGCCAAACACCGAGCAGCCGCCGGACGGCGCGCGCGCCGTAGACGCGCTGCCGCACGTTCGACTCGCCGCCATGGAAGAGGCCATACGGCTGGCCGTACGATGCGCCGACCACTTCGATCTGCCCGCGCTGCACCGCCTCGCGCAGCGCGGCGAGCGCCTCCGGCGCCTCGACCGCCAGCTTCTCGTAACCGATGCCCTCGAAATTGACGTTGCCTTTGACGCCCGTCTTCTCGCAGAAGTCGAGCATGTCGCGGACGGAAGCGGGCAGGACGAAATAGCCCCAAAGCCACTCCATATCGACCCAATGCATGTGGTTGCCGAAGGTGTAGTAGAGCGGCTGGCGCTCGCCAGGCATCGAGCTTCTCCTCTGGTCCATTGCCCCCGGTCATCGAGCATCCGGGGCTCGATACGATCCTTTCGCCTCGAGATTCCTCATCATCGCCCGCCACACTGCAGGCGTTTCCATCCGGCGCCGGCTCGCGCTCGCGTCTGAGCCACGCCGGGGCGCGGACACGCTCACGGCGAAGCCCGGCGCATCCCGCCAGTCATCCTTTCAGCGCGCCGCGCGTCAGGCCCGCAACGATCAACCGTTGGAACAGGAGCACGAGGATCAGAACCGGGACGATCATCGTCACGCTCATCGCGCTCAGCAGGTCCCACGGACGTCCGCCACCAGCGGTCGGCTGCACGGCAAGCTGGACCAGGCCGACTGAAAGCGTTCGCTGCCGCTGGGCGAAGACGAGCGGGTAAAGCAGCTCATTCCACGAAATGATGAAGTTGATGATGAAGAGCGTCGCCAAAGCCGGCCGCATCATCGGAAGCACGATCTGCCAGAGCACCTGATGCAGCCGCGCGCCGTCCACCACGGCCGCCTCTTCGATCTCGAACGGGATCTGGCGCAGGAACGGGACGAGGATCCAAACGGTGAACGGCGTCATCAGGCTGGACATCAACAGAATCAGCCCATGATGCGTGTTGATCAGATTCAGATTCTTGAACAGCTCGAAGAGCGGAACGAGCGTGCCAATCTGCGGCAGCGCGATCGAGACCACGAACGCGGCGAAGACGAGATTCGCCCCGCGGAAGTTGAGCCGCGCCAGCGCGTACGAGGCGAGGAACGCCGCCGCCACCGACACCGCGCTCGATCCGAGCGCGAAGATGAGTGAATTCAGCATGTACCGGAAGAGCGGCACGTTGTCGGCCAGCGCGCGGTAGTTATCGAACGTGAGATTGCTGAACCAGTAGCGCGGCGGCGTGGTAAACAGTTCGCTCTTCGGCGTGAACGACGAGAGCACGATCCAATAGAACGGCAGCAGCACGACGAAGAGGAAGCTGCCCAGGAGGAGGAGGAAGATCAGCCGGTCCAGCCATTTCGACATAGCCGGCGAGAACAGGCCTCTCGCGGCGCCCTCGCGCGCGTCTTGAGTCAGGACTGCCATGAATCGCGCTCTCCTCGTTCCCGCCTAGCCGGATTCACTCCACGCCGCTCCGCTCGCCCGTCCGTCACAGCGTCACCTCGACGCGCCGGAAGATGAACAGCATGACCGCCGACGTCACCGCCACCACCGCGAAGAGGATCATGCTGACCGCCGAGGCATAGCCGTAATTGAGACCAGTGAACGCAACCTGATAGATCGAGTAAGCCAGCACCTGCGTCGCGTAGCCGGGGCCGCCGCCCGTCATCGCGAAGATCAGGTCAAACGACGCAAGCTGCCAGACGAGCATGAAGAGCCCGATGACGACGACCTGCGGCATGAGCAGCGGCAATGTGATACCGAAGAACGACTGCACGCGGTTGGCGCCATCCACCCGGCTCGCCTCGATCGTGTCCTGCGGGATCGCCTGGAGCGCGGCGAGGAAGACGATCGCCAGGAACGGCGTGCTCTTCCAGACGTTCGTCCCAATCACCGCGATCCGCGACGGCCAGTACTTGATCAGCCAGGCGATGTTGACGCCGAGGGTCCGGTCGAGCAGATCGTTGAAGATGCCGTACTGCGGATCGAGCATCCACCGGAACCCGACGGCGACGACGACCATCGGGATCGCCCACGGGATGAGATTGATCGCTCGCACCAAGCCGCGCCCGAAGAAGGCGCGGTTCAGCAAGAGCGCGACCCCAAGCCCGAGCACGATCTGCAAGACGGTCGAAGCGACGACGAAGAGGATGGTGAAGGAAATGCTGGTGCGGATGACGACATCGTCCAGCGCGCGCTCGTAGTTGCCCAGCCCGACCCAGCGCTTCGGTGGGAAGGCGGGATTGTAGTCGTAGAACGAAAGCTGTATCGCCTGGACGTAGGGATAGACCGCCGTGAAAAGGCGGAGCCCAACCGCCGGCGCCAAGAGCGCCAGGATCGTCAGCGTGCGCTTGCTGCGGCGGCTCAATCGCGGCGTCGGCCGCTCGAATGCGCCGCGATCGCCAGCCCGCGCTGTCGTCGACACCATCATCGCTCCTACTGGTCCCGGCCCGCGCCGCGGGGACGCCGCCGGCGCGCCGAGGTGTTCTCCGTGATCGCGCTGCTTAGGGGCGTCACCCTCCCTGTCCCAAGCCGGGGCAGAGAGGGTGACGCGCGCGAGCCTACGACCCGAGCGCCTTCATCCGCTCCTTGCCCTGCTCCAGCGCCTCGGTCAGCGAGGCCTGCTTCGTCAGGAAGAGCGAGGCGACGTCGTCAACGATCGACTGTGCCTCCGCGACACGCGGGTGGAACGGGCGCGCCGAGGGAACGTCGTTGTCGGCGTAGAGCTTCATGGCCGGCGCGATGCCGCTGTCGCCGAGCGCGTCCATGATCGACTTGCGCGGCGTGGCGAAGAAGCTCTGCCCCTGGGCCAGGATCGGCGCGTTCTCGACCGAGGTGATGAACGCGAGCAGGTCGAGCGCCTCTTCCTTGTTCGGCGCGAACTTCGGCACCGACCAGCCCCAGCCGCCCCACCAGGACTTGGCCCCGGCCGGGCCCGCCGGCGGCAGCGCGATCTCCGCCTTGCCCTCCGAATACCACGGCGACGTGCCGCGCGAGACGTCGTAGAAGAACGGCCACTGCCGCATGAACGCGACATGATCGTTCGTGTACTCGACGTTCTGCTGGTCGTAATTCAGCGAGAGCGCCGTCTCCGGCATGATCTGGTGGGTGTAGATCAGGTCGTAGGCGAACTGCAGCGCCTCCGCCGTCCCATCATCGAAGTCGAAGACGTTGCCGCCGCTCTGCGCGCAGAGATAGGCGACGTAGACATAGGCAAGGCCGGGCTTGCTGATCGCCTCGAGCGTGCCGTAGACCGGCGGCGCCGTGAACTCCTTGCCAATGGAGACGACCTCTTCCCAGGTCTTCGGCGCCTCCAGGCCCTTCTCGTCGAACCAGTCCTTCCGGTAGAAGGTGTAGCCAATCGCGAACTCGTGCGGGACGCGATAACGATGGCCATCGAACGAGTGCCAGGTCTCGATCTGGCCCGCGAAGCTCTCCGGGAAGTCGTCCCAGGTCTCCTGCGGGATCACGTCGTCGAGCGGCTCCAACCAACCGGCGCGCTGGAACGTCGGGCTCGAATCATCCGCGTCGCTGAAGATGTCGACCGGGCTGGTTTCGCTCTGGAACTGCGGCGCGTACTGCGTCACCATCTCCTGCCCGGTCACCGGCCCGCTCTCGAGCTTGACGGTGTGACCGGTCTGCTCTTCCCACTTCGCCAGTACCGGCCGCAGCGCATCGTGCGCGAACGCCTGCACGGCGAGCGTGATCGTCTTGCCGCCCTGGCTGCGCTGCTTGATCACCGCCGGAGCGCGACGCGGCGACGCGCTCGCCGAACCCACGAGTTTCCCGCCAACGATCAATCCGGCGGCCGTCGCCCCCGTTCCACGAATGAGAGTGCGCCGCGAGAGACGTTGCTGAGTCATGGTCGTTCCTCCTCGAAGTCGATCAGGCAAACAACGCACTGACGCGGAAAACGCTCGCAGAGCTTCGATGCTCGCTTGTCCAGTCCGGCTCCCCTCCTTTCGCTCACGCTCCTGCCGGCGGGGCGCAACTCTCCCGCTCGATCAGCGTCGGTGACAGCAAGATTCGGCGGGGCGGCAAGTCCGGTTGCCGCATCCGCTCGAAGAGCAGACGTGTGCTGACGCGCGCGGCCTCCGCGATCGGCTGGGCGACGGTCGTCAGCGCCGGGCTGATCACCTCGCCGATCCAGATCCCGTCCAGGCCGATGATCGAGATGTCCTCTGGGACGCGAATGCCCGCTCGCCGCAGGAGCTTGATCGCGCCGATCGCCATCAGGTCGTTGGCGGCGAACACGGCGGTCAGCCCAAGATCCCGTCGCAGCAGCTCGGCCATGGCCGCCTCGCCGCCGCCGACGCGAAAGTCGCCGCCGACGATGGCGTCCTCCGGCAAGGCGACACCCGCCTCCGCCAGCACTTCCCGGAACCCTTCCGCCCGGCCAGAGCTGACGGTGCCGACGCGCGGACCGGCGATGTAGCCAATCCGGCGATGACCGAGATCGAGGAGATATTTCGCGGCGATCCGGCCGCCGGTCACGTCGTCACCGAGCACGTGGTCGGCCGGGAAATCGGTGAGGACGCCTGGGATGACCACCAGCGGCACGCCCGCCTCAATCACGCGCCGGATGACATCCGGCCGGCTGCTGCCTGAAGCGAGGATGAGGCCGTCAACGCGCTTGGAGAGTAGCGCGTCCAGGTAGCGATCCTCTTTCTCTTCCGACTGATCGGAATTGCAGAGGATGACGTTGTAGCCCTCTTCGTACACCGCGTCTTCGATGCCGCGAGCGATATCGGCGAAGACCGGGTTGGAGTTGTCCGGAACCAGCAGGCCAATCGCGCGCGACTCGCGTCGTCGCAACCCGCGCGCCAAGCCGTTCGGCCGGTATCCGAGCTCGCGAGCGGCCGCCAAGACCCGCGCCCGCGTCTCCGGATCGACTCGACGAGTGCCATTTAGGGTGTGACTGACCGTCCCAGGCGAGACCCCCGCCCGAGCCGCAACCTCTTTGATCGTTGCCATCTCAGCTGGTTCCTCTAGCGCGAAATCGTTTTCGCGATCGAGTGGCCGGAGTATGCGCCCACTCTCGGCCGCTTGTCAAGAGTGCTGCATGCGAGTGGTGCCCCTTGTGCGCTGCTGACAACGCGGTGCATCGGGGGCACAGATGCCAATGCGCGGGAAGCGACGCTTCACCCGGCCGCGCGCCACGCGCCGCCCCTCCGCGCTGCCTTTGACGTTGTCTGGGGAACCCTGCCTGAGATTAGCCGGAAAGCCCGGCCTGCAACCCGTCGTCGGCGTCGTGCCCGCCGCTGGTCATCGGCTCCAGCGGCAAGCGAACGGTGAAGGAGCTGCCACGCCCCTCTTCGCTCGCCACGTTGATCGTCCCGCCGTGCTGCTCGACGACTTGCTTGACCCCCGAGAGGCCGATGCCGCTGCCAGCCGCCACGCCGGCGACGTTCGCGCCGCGCCGGAAGCGCTCGAAGACGTGCGGCAGGTCCGCGGCCGGAATTCCGATCCCCTCGTCGGCCACCGTCAGAATCGCCCAGCTTTCGCCGTTGGGCTCCGTTTCCTGCGCGACCCGCACTTCGACGCGGCCACCCTCCGGGCTGTACTTGATCGCGTTGTTGATCAGATTGTCGAGCACCCGCTCCAACCGGCGCGGGTCCCAAGTGCCAACGACCTCCGGGCAATCGGCCACCAGGTCAAGCTCGTGCCGGCGAGTCGTCGCCTGATACTGCTCCACGGTCCGCCGCGCCAGCTCGACCAAATCAACTGACTCCGGCTCCAGCGACAACTCCTGCCCCATCCGCAGCCGCGCCGCGTCAACCATGTCGTCAATCATCGTCATCATCTTGTGCGTCGCGGTCTCGATCGTCGTCAGCCCATCCGCCAGCCGCTGCGGGTTGGGTGGCTCGCCCCGGTTGACCCGGCGCATCAGGAGCTGCGTCGCGCCGCGGATCGCGCTCAGAGGATTCCGCAGATCGTGAGACACCGCGGCCAAAAACTCTTCCCGCATCGCGTCGAATGCCTGCCGCTCGGTGATGTCGCGCAAGAAGGCGACGCCAGCCCGGCCCGCCGGTAGCTCGATCCACTGCACCGACGCTTCGACGACGACACTCCCCCCATCCTTCCGCCGCAACGTGAGCTCCCCGTGCCACGGTCCGTCGGCAGGAACGTCCGCCAGCGCTCGCTCGGCCTCGGCGGTCGAGATGGCGAACGCCCCAATCGGCTGGCCGATGATCTCCTCTCGGCGATAGCCGAGCAGCGTGCTGACCGCGTGATTGGCATCCACCGCGATGCCGCGCTCGTCGGTGATCAAGATCGCTTCCGAGACGCCTTCGAACAGCCCGCGGTACCGCACCTCGCTCGCCCGGACCTCGGCCTCGGCGCGGCGGCGCTCGGCCAGTTCTCGTTGCGCCGCCTCGTACAGACGCGCATTGTCGATCGCCAGCGCGCAGTGCCGGGCCAATTCCTCGGCCATCACGATATCGCTCGCCTCGTACCTGCGCCCCGACTCTCCGCAGACGAGCACGAGCGCGCCGAGTGCGCGTCCGCGCGCGATGAGCGGCACGATCAACTCGGAGCCAAACCCGAGCTGCGCGAGTAGCTGGGCATGCTCTTCGTTTCGTGCCCGCGCGAGCAGGCGCTCGGTGGAAATCTCCGAATCGAACCAAGGTCGGCCGGTGCGGATCACCGTCCAGACCGCGTGCATCATCTCGGGCGAGATGATCGGGAACCGCTGCTGCAGCGTCTCGGCAACCTGTGCCCGCGCGGGATCGCTGTGGACGATTGCCAGCCGGTGGAGCTTGTCATCATCCTCGAGCAAATCCACCACGCACCAATCGGCCAAGGCCGGCACCGCCAGATTCACGACGCGCTTGACCGCCTCGCGATAATCCAGCGTCTGTGCCATGACCTCGCTCGCCTCGGCGAGGAACCGAGCGCGCGATTCGGCGTCCCGCGCCTCGCGGTAGAGACGCGCGTTGTCGATCGCGATCGCCGCTCGCCGTCCCAGCTCCGCCGCCAGCTCGAGGTCGCGCTCGTCAAAAAGCCCCCACGCCGCGTTCGCGCCGAAGGCAATCGCGCCGAAGACGGAGCCACGTGCCGCCATCGGCACGACCATCACCGATCGCATCCCGTGGGAGAGCGCCCATTCCCGCTCCCGCGGGAACATCAGCGACGCTCCCCCCACTCCCTCGTTCGAGAGATCCGAGATCAGCAGCGGTTCACCGCTCTGCACCACCTGCGCGATGACGCTTTGCGGATGGTCGGGGTCTGGCGCCTGGGGCATCAGGTCGCGCAGCTCCTGCTCCTTCTCCGGGTTCGCGTGCGCAATCGCGATCGGGCGCGCCCGCTCCCGGTCGTCGAGGAGATAGACACCAACCGCCTCGGCGAGCGCCGGCACGGCCAGATGCGCGACGTGCTCCAGCGTCGTCTCGATGTCGAGAGAGGCATTGAGCGCGGTCCCCGTATCGGCGAGCAGGGAGATCCTCGCCTCCTGTCGCCGGCGCTCGGTGATGTCCGCGAACGTGGCGACGCCCGCGACGATCTGCCCACTCGCATCGCGGATCGGCGCCGCATTGGCAGTGATCCAGCCGATCGAGCCATCACCCCGCTCGATGCGGATCTCCTCCTGCTCGATGACCTCTCCGTGCTGGATCGCGCGGGCGAGCGGCCATTCCTCGGGGAGATAGGGACGACCATCCGGGTGATAGCCCCGATACGCCGAGTACTCCTCGATCGACTGCGCCGCGATGAAGCCGTGGCGGAAGATCCTGGCAACCTGCTCGTTGCCTTGCACCATCCTGCCCGATGGCGCCTCCGCGATAATCACTCCCTCTGGCAACTGGCGCAGGATGGTCTCGAGCCGAGCTCGCTCCTGCCGCTGCGCCTCTTCGGCCCGCTTCCGCGCGGTGATATCGAGGACGCTCCCGATCACCCGTTGCGGCCGGCCATCCTCCCCGACCTCGACGGTGCCCCGGTCCCAGAGGTGAATCTCGTGGCCATCCCGGTGCTGAACGCGATACTCCACGCTGAAGCTGCCGCCTTCGCGCAGCGCCGCCTGCAACGCCGCTTGGATGCGCGGGCGGTCGTCAGCGGCGATGACCTCTTGCCATTCTCCCGCCCGCGCGGTGAGCTCGGGATACCCCGTCACACGGGTGAAATTCGCGGAGCGGACGACCACGCCCGTCGTCAGGTCCCAGTCATAGATGTACCCGCCCGAGCCCTGCTCCGCGAGCTCGAACCGATCGTTCGCCTCTCGCAGAGCGGCATAAAGCCAGGTACGCTCGAGCGCCTGAGCGCAGAGATCGGCCAGGGCAGTGACATAGCGCCGCTCATCCTCCGAGAAGCGACGCGACTTCTCGTAGTTCAGCGACAGGGCGCCGAGCACCCGGTCGGAAGCGACCAGCGGCAGCGCCGCCCACGCCTCCGACGAATCCGATGTCGCGGGATCGGGCAAGCGGTGATACCGCTCCACGAAAGCTTCCGGCGACTCCAGCCAGATCGCCGTCCGCTCGCGAGCCGCGTCGGCGATCGGTGTCGCGGTCGAGAGCGGGAAGCGGCGCCAGCGTCGCACCAGATCGTCGGTGAGGCCGGTCGCGCCGACGATTTCCAGATCCTCGCCCTCGACCTTCACGATCGCGCACGCCGCGGCGCCCAGCACCGGCAACCCTTCTTCCAGCACCGCGGCCACCACATCGGCAGGAGTCACCGCCGTCGCCAGCCGCGCCGTCAACGCCTGCAACCGCTCGGCGCGCTCGCGGGCTGCTCGCTCAGCCTCGGTCAGGCGCGCCCGCTCGTAGGCCGCTGCCGCGCGCGACGCCAACTCCTGGACAAAGGCCCGCTCCGCCGGATGCCACTCGCGCGGCTCGCCGAACGCCAGCGTCAAGACGCCAAAGACGTCGTCGCCACGCCGCAGCGGCAGATGAGCGCCCGCCCGCGTCTCATGCGCGCGCGCCAGGTCGATCCATTCTGGATACGCATCAAGCAGTTCCTGCACATCGCTCATGAATACGGGACGGCCGCTGCGAAACGCGTCCACCGCGGGATGCCGGGCATCGGTCGGAAGTAGGGAGATCCGCTGCCTCGTCTCATCGCTGAGCGTCGTGCCCAGGAGAGCTTCCTCCAGGACGAGACCTTCCGGCGAAAGCAAGCGGAGCGCGATGCCCCTCGCGCCGAGCGCCGTCAGCACCTCACCCAAAATGACCCGCCGCACCTCCTCGATGGACTGAGCCGCCGACAGGGCAGTCGTCACCTCCTGCAGGAGATGCAACCGTTCCTCGGGATGGTCGCGCTCCGTGCGGTCGAGCACCGATCCGGCGAAGCCGAAGAATTTGCCTTGCGCGTCGAACCGGGGCAGCGCCAGATTGAACGCCCGGCGGTAGCTGCCGTCCCGGTACCGCAAGCGAAGCTCGAGCTGGAGGGGAGTCCGCTCCCGGTGCGCGGCCAAAAAACGCTCCTCGGCGGCCGCTCGGTCCTCCGGATGAACCGCGTCCAACCAGCCGAAGCCGAGCGCCGTCTCCGGCGTCTGACCCGTGAAGGCATACCAGCGGCGGCTGAGGAACGTGCAGCGTCCTTCCGGATCGCTGGACCAGAAAATGACCGGCGCGGCGTCAATCGTCGCGCGGAGCGAGTCTTCTGAGCCGCGCCCCTCGTCCTCGGGCTGACCCGGCGACGCGGGCGCCGTCTCAGGTGCGATTCGCGATCGGGCACGAGGCTCCGTTTCGCGTCGGCCAATGGCCTTGAGCCTCGCGATGCGCCCGATAACGGTTGTCAACATGGCCAAGCCGCTTTCCTCGCGCTACGTTTCCGGACTGGACGGGACGATGGTTGGACATAGCACGCAACGAGGACGGCCACCAATCAGGGCCATCGAGCGGTCCGGGGCCAAATCACCGCGGGCGGCAACCGCGATGCTCGTCGAATGGCGCGCCGCCTGCACGGCAAGCGTCACGCCGTTCGCAATCAACGTCGGGACAGAGGCAGCGCGGAGGCGGCACGCCAGAGAGGCAACGATGTGCTCATCTGAATGGCACCGCAGTGCCACGTCAGCCACTCCTCGCTGCGGTCGGCTGCGCCTGCCGCCAACGCAGCCATTTCGGCACCGCGCTGTGCCCGTGCAACAAGAATAGCGCGTTTGGACTAGATGCGAACCATTTTTCGAGCTTAATTGCCTGCGGAGCAAAGTACGGGCAAATCCGTCCCACGGCGAGCGGTACGACGAAAGTGGAGCCATTGTCCCGCTCCGGGGAACGCCACCAATCCCACGTTTGCGCCAGTTACAGACTCTGGAGGCTTCCGGCTAATCCCCGCACGATCAGCCGGCGCAAGAGCAGAAAAACCGCGATGACCGGCACGATGTAGACAGCGGCCAGCGCGGCGACGACACCGCTCCCTTCGCTCGCCTGGTAGTAGAACTGGAACGGCAGCGTCTCCTTCGCGACATCGCCGATCGCCAGTAGCACCACCGCCATCAGCACCTCGGCCCAAGCGGTCACGAAGGCGAATCCCGCCGTCACCGCTAGCCCGGAAACCGTCAAAGGCACGACGATGTCGCGCCATGCCCGCACGAGCGACGCGCCATCCAGCCACGCCGCCTCCTCGACCTCGCGCGGCACCGCGTCCGTCGCGCTCTTCATCAGCCAGACCGCCAGCGGCAGCGAAATCGCCGCGTGCGACACGATCAGCCCTCGATAGGTCCCCTGCAGCCCGAGCCGGATCGCGAGATCGTAGATCGGCACCATCGTCACCGCCAGCGGGAAGGTCTGGAGCAAGAGCACGCCATAGCTCACCGCCGTCTTGTGCCGGATATTCAGGCGCGACAGCCCGTAGCCGGCCAGCGAGGCCGTGACCGTCGTCAGCGCCATCGCCGCCGTGGCGACGATCAGGCTGTTTCGCAACCCTCGCCCGGCGTTCCGCTCGCGGAACAGCTCCCGCAGATGCTCCAGCGTCGGCTCGGTCGGCCACGGCAGCTCGGGAACGGCGCGGCTGACCGCGGCCGCCAGCAGCCACAGAAACGGCAGCCCAAAGATGAGCACGACCGCCAGCAGCGCGGCGTGCGTCGCCAGCCATCCGGCGCCCCTCCGTCGCCCGTTCATGCCCGCTCCCTCGCCAGCCGGAGATAGATCGCGGCGAAGACGAGATTGACCAAGAGCATCACGGTCGAGATCGCCGCGCCGTACCCGATCTGGAAATCGACGCCGATCGCGCGGTGGAAGGCGAAGAGCGCGATCGTTTCCGTCCCCAGCGCCGGGTCACCGTTCGTCATCACCAAGATGACGAGGAAGCTGCCCATCGTGATGATCGTCGTCATCATCAAGACGAGCGCGACCTGATGGCGCAGCAGCGGCAGCGTCAGTCCCAACAGCCGGCGCAGCGGTCCGGCGCCATCCAGCGCGGCCGCCTCGTGGAGACTGCGGGGGATCACTTGCAGCGCGCCCAGGAACAAGATCATCGCGAAGCCCACCCCACGCCACGATTCGGCCAGAATCACGGAGAGCATCGGGCGCTCCGCGAGCAGATCGGGCGAACCCAATCCCAAATCGCTCGCGACGCGGTTGACCAGCCCGTAGGCGTCAAGCAACTCGCCCCAGATCGAGCCGGCCACCAGCGGCGGCGTGATCCACGCGGCGATGACGGCCGCGAACGCGACGTTGCCGAGCCGGTATCGTTGGCGATCCGCGTGGTGCAGCAGGAGCGCCAACAGCAACCCGCCGACCGTTTGCCCGATCACCCCCGCGCCGAGCACGAAGACGACCGAGTTTCGGACGATTCGCGGGAACTCGACGTAGCTGATTAGCCGCCGGTAATTTTCAAGTCCGACGAATCGCGTCTCTTGCGCGCCGATGCCGAGCAGCGCGCGGTCGGTCAGGCTGGTATAGAGCGCCCAGACGACAGGCAGCGCGAAGAAGAGGATCAGCAGGAGCGCCGCCGGCAGGATAGCCACGGCGTAGGAAGCCTCGCGCCGCCAGCGTCGCGTGCCACTCTCGCGACCCGGCTCGGCAGGCCGGCCCGGAATTCGACGCCGGCGACGCTCGCCAGCTCCCCACGCCCGCGAGAGCATCGTCCTCGCCCGCTCTCCGCGACCGGCAGCGCCGCGGCCTACTCAGCGCATGCCTGACGAACCACGTTGCCCTCGCCAAGCACCCGCGTCAATTCCTCCGCGTAGCGCTCGACCGCTTCGCCCGCCGCTGCGTCGCCTGTCGCGACTAATCCGGTCCCGTTCTGCACGATCCCGACGAGCTGCCGGTACGCCGGATCCGGCGGCGCAATCTGCATCGCCGCGACACTTTCGATCACCGCCTGGCGGAACGGCGTCTCCTGGAACGCCGGATCGGCGGCGGCGTCCTGCCGCGCCGGCACATGCAGATCCTCGGCATTGAGCGCGACCTGCGCCTCCAGCGTGTTCATCGCGGCGATGAACGCCCAGGCGAGATCGGGATTCCCGCTCCGCGCGTTGACGTACCAGGCGTCGCCCGGCCCGCCGATCGTGAATGGAGGACGCCCGTCCGCCGCCGGGAAGAGGACGTACCCGATCTGCTCGTGCGTCGTCTCTGGATCGGACGCTTCCCAGAGACTGTACGCCCAGCTCCCCTCGTAGAGGATGCCCAAATCCCCCTTCCCCATCAGCTCGCGCATCGTCGCGACCGGGTTGGCCGCGGTCATCGCCTGTTGCGGGACGGTGCCGTCCACCCGGTAGGCGCGCTCGTAGAACTGGAGCGTCCGGCGCAGCGGGCAGGAATCAATGATCCACTTCCCCTGCTCGTCCTGCATCGCACCGCCGAAGGCATACAGGAGCGGCAGCAGCCCGCGAATCGCTGTGCCATTTCCGCCGTTCGCGCCGGCGTAGAGCGCATACGGCACGACGTCCGGCACTCGCTCCTTGATCTGCAGAGCCGCGGCGAGGATGTCGTCCGGTGTCGCTGGCTGCCACTCCCGAGGCAGCCCCGCCTGCTCGAAGAGGTCCTTTCGGTAGTAGAGGAAGTGAGTATCGAGTCCGTAGGGCAGCGCCCAGACCTGCCCCTGGTAGGTGAGGGCGTACTTGACCTGGTCGGGATACTGCGCCCACCCCTCCCAGCCGGACAGATACGGATCGAGCGGAGCGAGAAAGCCCGCCTCCGCCAATTCGCCGATGCCGAGACTAGTGAAGAGGAAGACGTCCGGCGCCCGGTTCGTGCCCAGCGCCAGGAGGAGTTGCGTCGCAAAGTTTCCGCCCGGCGCCTTGCGCAGCTCGATCTCCGCGTTCGGATGCTCCGCCGTGACCGCCGCCACCGCCGCTTCGATCTGCGGCTGCAGGATGCCGAGCGGATCCTCGTACCCTACGGCGATCTTGCCTTCGAGCTGCCGTGCCGCGGTCCGGCGCCCGGTTGGCCCTGCCAGCAGCGCCGTTCCAGCGCCCGCGGCCACGATGCGCCGCACCAGCGCGCGCCGGGAGAGGGTCTTCCGGTCTCGCATCGCTCCGCCCTCCTTCCGTGCTTGCGGTCGCCTGGCGAATCCCGGCGCGAGATGTGTGGCGGCCCGCCGTCTCCAAGCGGCCACCAAACGATCGTCAGCGCGAGGCGCCACCGACTCGCCGCGCGGCAAGTCCGATGCCACAGGGCAGGTAACTCGACAATAGCACGCGGTGGCGCCTGAGTCGACGCCACCGCGCGGAGCGACGCTGTCTGTGAGGGGTGTTAGAGAACCGCCTTGAGCCGGTCGATCCCGATATTGCCGCCGCTGAGGACCACGACGGTCCGGGCGCCGTGCGGGATCGCCGCCTTGCCGGTCAACAACGCCGCGACCGCCGCCGCCGCGGCCGGCTCGACGAGCAGCTTCGTCCGCTCCAGCGTTAGGCGCAGCGCGGCAAGGATTTCGTCGTCCGTGACCAAGACCACGTCGTCAACATAGCGCTGGATGATGGCGAGGGGCAGCTCCTCCGTGAACGGCGCTGCCAGGCCGTCGGCGATCGTCTCGTTGCGCTCCAGCCGCACCGGCTTGCCCGCCTCCAGGGCTCGGTAAACCGCCGCCGATCCCTCCGGCTCGACGCCGACGATGCGAATGTCCGGCCGCAGCGCTTTGGCCGCCAGCGCGATGCCAGCGATCAAGCCGCCTCCGCCAACCGCGACGACGATCTGCTCGACTTCCGGATCGTCCTCGAGGATCTCCAGCCCGACCGTCCCCTGACCCGCGATGATCGGCGGCTGGGCAAACGGCGAGACGAACGTCGCCCCGGTCTCCCGGATGAACGCCTCCATCGCCGCGTACGCCTCGTTGATGCCCTCGCCAAACCGGACCTCGCCGCCGTAGCCGCGAATCGCCGCCACCTTGGCGGGCACGGCGTTCTTGGACATGAAGACGGTGCAGGCGACACCCGCCTGCGTAGCCGCGTAGGCCAGCGCCTGCCCGTGGTTCCCCGCGGAGAAGGTGACGACGCCGCGTCTCCGCTCCTCACTCGTCAGCTGCATGACGGCATTGAACGCGCCACGCGGCTTGAACGAGCCAGTCCGCTGCAGATTTTCCGCCTTGAGCCGGAGGTCCGTGTTGGTCATCTGGCTCAGCGTCCGGCTCGTCAAGAGCGGTGTCCGGTGGACAAGTCCGGCGATGCGCTCTCGCGCCTTGCGCACGTCGTCCAACCCTATCGGCACATCAACCACCGACCGCGAGTCCTCGCGGAGCGCCTCGCTCACGTCTCTCCTCCACTGGGAAATGCTCGACGTCTGCGCGCCGAGCGCGGACCACCTTGGGCGGCAGTATATCCTCAGCAAACACGACGACGGCCGGCTGCGCCCGGGGGGAGGCGCGTTACCGGCCGTCATCGCGCCGGCAGAGCCGGCAGGGCGGGAGGGAACGGGAACGGCACGTCAAGGGCCGCGGGACTACCGCCCAGGTCGAGTTAGCTCAGCAAGGAGGCAGTTGATTGGCTCAAGCTCCAGCTCAGTCGCTGCACCTTCATCCGCAGCGAGCCAGCGGCCGCGCGGGCCACGGAGCGCTCGGCGAATCGCGAATCAATGCAGCCCAAATCAATCGAGGCGCAATAGCCTTGCGAGGTCACGCCATCGGGATCGGTGACGCTCAGGCCGACGACTCCGTTCTGCAGGCTCGTCACGCGGTAGTGGCAGCCCGGCCGGAGAATGGGGCCCGGAACGCGGACATCGAGCATCGGGCTACCCGAGAGGAGCAGCGATGGCGCCTCGGCCGGCACTGCCCTCCATTCGCCCCACTCCGCAAGCGCGTCGTCCTTCGACGCCGCCTCCGCCGCGACGCTGGTTGGCGGGTCGGCAGGAGCCTCTTCCGCCTGGATCTGCGCCGCCGGCTCTACCGTCTGAGCCGGCATCGCTACCCGCTCGCTCTCCGTCGCGGCGAACTCTTCTCGCAGCAAGGCATCGAAAGGATCCGACTCATCCCACGCGATCGAGCTCTCCAGCAAGCTCTCCCACGAGTCTTTCGCCGGCATCTGCCGGTACCACAGGCGCGTCACCGGTCGCTTTCGCAGTTGGTAGATGCCATCCATAGCCAAATCCTTCCCAATCCGCCCGGCGTTCGATTCTCACCTGGCCTCTTCAGGCTGGCCTCATTAGGCTAGTCCAAGAGTACTAGCCCACCTGGCGGATGAACGCTCCCTAAACGTCATAATCGGATTCGGTAGAGATGTACCGACCAGCCGCCCGTGCCACGCGACGCGGCAGCCCGACAGGAGACCGCACAACCGTGACCGACCAATCGGAACAACAGCGCCGATACCCGATCTCGAGCCGCATCCGACACCTGCCGTTCGACGCGCAGGCCCTCGAGCCGATCGCGGACAACCTCGAAACCACGGTCCAAACCGCGCCGTTTCGCTTGCCGAGCGGCGCTGTCTACCAGCTCCTCGTCCCCGGTGGCGAGGAGCGGCCGACCCTCATGCTGACCATCTGGCCATCAATACGGCGGGTGGATGCGATCTCGACGGCTGCGACCGTCGTCTTCACCGATGTCGTCTCGGTCGATCTCGTGCCGGATGTCGAGGTGCAGTTTCGCCGTTCAAGCGGCGAGTACCTGATCGTCGCCAAGAACGGGAAAGTCATTGTTCGCGCCTGATCCTCTGGGCGCTCGCGGCACGGCCCATGCAGGGGAGAGCGGCGCGAGCACATGAGTCACCGCGCGAATGCGTGTTTTGACGGAGGAGGGGACGCGATGCGACGACCGATCCTGCTAGCGGCCGCGGCTCTCGTCATTCTGGCCGGCGCCTTCGCGCTGAGCCGGGGAGCGACCGCGCAAGACGATGCAACGGATGAGCACCCCTTGGTCGGCTCCTGGGTCCTCACCTTTCCCGACGATCCCGGAGTGCCGCCGAGCCTCTACACCTTCTCCGCGGACGGCACCGTCATCGGTACCAACGTCCAAGGCACCCGCCACGGCGCCTGGGAATCCACCGGCCCGCAAACGGCAGACATGACCATCGTCGGATACACGGTCGGCCCGGTCCGCATCGTGTCCGCTCTCGTCATCATCCACGCGCAAGCCGAGGTCGATCCAAGCGGCGATCGCCTGACCATCACCTACACCGTGACCGCCGGCGACGGAATGCCGGAGCGCACGACCGGCCCATTCACCGCCGTCGGTGAGCGCATCACGGTCGAGCCGATGCCAGAGGTAACGCCCGCTCCAGCAACACCGATCGCGTCGCCAAACGCGACGCCGGTCGCGGAAGCGTGAGATCTAGCCGCGCGCGGCAAGCTCGTCGGTGTGGCGCCAGAAGCGATCCATCAGCGCGGCATTCTCCGCCTCGGTCATGAGACGCGGCTGATGGAAATCAACGATCTCCACGCCCCGCATCCGCACGCCGACGACCGCCGAGCCGCGCACGGCGACTTCGAGGATGAACCCCTGGCGGACCTCCGCGCTGAACATCTGGTCGAAGATGAAGTTGCCGGGGGAGAAGACGATCGGCCGCCCGGCGTGCGAGGAAAGGCACTGCACGACGTGCGGATGGTTCGTCACCACCATCGTCGCCCCCGCGTCGATCGCGGCGCGCGCCCCCTCGACCGCCCACTCCGGCGGCAGCGCGACGTACTCCCGGCCGAGATGGAAATACGGGATCACGATGTCGTATTCGGCGGCGAGCTGCGCGATGTCCGCGGTGAACTGGTCGAGGATGTACGGGTTGGTCCCCGGCTGGTCAGGGCCAGCGCCGGCGTAATTCGGCGCGCCGAGCCACGTTTCGTAGACGGTCGCGTCCGGCTCCCGCTGCAGCTCGTTCGCCGTCACGCCGTCGATCCCGATGATCGCGATACGCCGCCCCTTCACCTCGGTCGTCCAGGGAGCGCGCGCCTCATCGAGGTTCCGCCCCGCCCCGAACCGTCCGATACCAGCGGCATCCAGCGCGTCCAGCGTGTCGAGCAGCGCGCTCACGCCCCAGCCGGCGCTGTTCCACGTGCTGTGGTTGTTGGCGAGGCTCACCGCGTCGATCCCGGCCAGCTTGAACCCTTCCAGCATTTCCGGGCTGGAGACGAACGAGAACGTATGCGGGTCATCGGGCGGCGCGATGTTCGCCGAGATGTTCCCTTCCAGGTTGGCGAACGTCAGATCGTAGGAGCTGAGCTCGGCGGCGACCTTACGGAACGGTCGGGTGAAATCGCCGTAGGCAGACATCTTTAGGTGGACGTTCCTCCCGGGAACGATGTCCCCGACCACGCCGATACGGATCACCGGCTCGTCGCTCTCCCCGTGGCGCAGCGGATCAAAGCCGTCCACCGCCAGCACATTGACCCGCCAGTCAATCTGATCGAGCGGGACAACGGCGACGCCTCCCGGCCGGCGATCCAACTCCGCGACGAGCGCCTCATAATCGGGCACCGTCGTCACCGGCGCCATCCCCTCCGGCACGTACCCCTCGAGCCCCACCGGCTCGACCGGATACGCGACCGCCGCGCCGACTTCCACCCAGCTCGGAATGCTCGCTGCCAGGAGATTGGGCACGTCGCGGCTGCCAACGCCGAAGAGCGGCAGCCGTAGCGACGAGACCAGCGCGGTGCCGTCCGGCAGCGTTGCCTGCGCCGCCGCCGTTGCGCGGAGGTCCTGCCGCGCCAACGCGTTCGGCGCCGGGCTCCCCACTGGTTGCGCCACCTGAGGCGACGCCTCGGCAGTCGCCTGCGCTTGCGACGCGGCCGCCGTCGCCGCGCGCCTCCCCGGACTTCCCGAATCGCCGCGCAGGCTCAGGCCGATCGCCGTGCCCACGCCCGCCATCCCAACTCCAGCCGCGCCGGTCAGCACCGCTCGCCGGCTCACGCGCTGTCGCAGCGGCGCGAGGGAAGAGAAGATTGGTCGCTCTGTCGTCATGACGCCCTCAGCCGGCCCGCGCCTCTCGGTGCCGGCGACTTATTCCGAAGGTGTACCTTCCGAAGATTCACCGCTCGTCTCATCGAAGTAGCGCATGATCGCCCGCTCGTAGGCGGTCACGATCGCGTTCCGCCCCTCGCTGCTGGCCAGGAACGCGGCGTCAGCGTCGTTCGAGATGAAGAGTACTTCGATGATCGCTCCCGGCATCGCGCTCGGGACGATCAGACCTGGCACCGCCGGCCCGGTGATGACGTAGCGATCGAAAACTTCGTTCCCGCGGTTGACATCGGCCTCAACATCGTCGAAGACGCGGCGCGGCGTCGCATTGTAGCCCGCCGCCGCCATCTGCTTGCCAAGCTCCTCGAACGCAATCGTCGCGAAGAGCTTGTTGAGATGGCTAAACGAGCGCGCCGAGCTGAACCACGTCTCATAACCGCTGACGTTCGGATCGTCGAAGCCATTGATGTGCATGGAGACGAGCAGATCGGCCTTCGCCTCGTTGCAAACGTTGATGCGTGCCTGAAGCTCATCTATCGCCGCGGCCCGCTCGCCCTCTTCCCGGCTCGAGGCGTTCGCGCGCGTCTTCCCATCGCCGTTGACATCGCGGCCGCTGGCATTGACATCGGTATCCGTCGTGCGCGTCATCACGACGGTGAAGCCGTGCTGCTCGAGCCGAATCTTGAGCGCGCGGGCGAACGCGAGGTTGTAGTGCGCCTCCTCCATCGCCGGCGCGTTCTCGGTGGCCTGGCGCACGAAGCCGCGGTCAGATCCGCCATGTCCGGGATCGAGACACACGACCTTGCCGACGTAGCGAGGATTCGGCGTGGGTGTCAGGGTCGGTGTCGGCGTGGCGGTCGGCTCCGGCGTCGGCGTGATAGTCGCGGTCGCGATCGGACTCGCCTGCGGCAACTCCGCCACCGCGGGCACCGCTTCCCCCGGCGTCGGCGAGGGCGCCGCGTTCTGGCCGGAGAGCGGCGGCAGCCGCTCGATCCCGGCGGCGATCAGCACGATCGCGACGATCACAACGCCGCCGATCCGCACCGCCAAGGGAATAGCGGGCGCGGAGCGGCGCGGACGCCGAGCGAACGGCGGCACGCGCTCGGAAACGCGCTCGTCCTTCTCCTCCGGCACCGAGTCCGCGGGCTCCGACTCGAACCATCGGGTCAGGCGCGGCGGTGGCAGCGCGGCTGAAGGGTCCGGCCGGTAGACGTCACCGCCCCTCAAGTGACGCGACAACTCCGGCACCCCACGCCCAGTGGACGCGGCGCGCCTGGAGCGCCGGCTGTCTACGTTGCGCGCGGTGGACCGGCGCGTGCCCCGATAGTCCACTCCTCCACTCCCGCTGCGCGGCGCACGACCACAAGCGCGGGCGGACGACACCGTCGTCTCGGCGCGGGTATTGCGACGCTTCCTACCGATGATAGAGGATGACCCAAGAGTCAGGTAAGGCCGCCGCTTACGTCAACCGCCCTAGATCCTGGCCGCTTCTAGGTACGATCGACTACCATCCTAGTAGCGCCTGTGCCCGCCGCGGGCCAGGCCAAGAATGCTTGCACCATGATCGAGTCGGCCGTGACTTACACAACATCCTCTTCGGACCCCGATCCTTCACTGCGTAATTTGCCGCCCGGCGGCTGGTCCCGCGCTCTAACGCTCGTGGGCAGAGCCCTGCGGCGTCGGTGCCCGCAGTGCGGCGGCAAGGGCATCTTCCGCAACTGGTTCTCGCTCCGTGACAGCTGTCCGCGTTGCGGCTACGCCTTCGATCGGGAAGAGGGCTATTTCCTCGGCGGCTACGCGCTGAACCTGATCTTCGCCGAGTTCATTGGCCTCGCCATTGTCATCTACATCCTGGTCAGCACCGATCTGTCACTCTTGGCTCAGGAATTGATCGCGGTAGGGACGATGATCGCGATACCGATCATCCTGTTCCCCTACTCGCGCACCTTGTGGATGGCGCTCGACCTGCAAATCCATCGCGACATCACGGAGAAACAGCTCCGCGCCGATCAGATGATCGAGTCACAACGCTCACGCACCTAAGCGCCGCAACGGCCAGAGGGTGAGACAGGCATGGACAGGATCGACACCCAACAGCGATTCGCCATGGCGTCCCGGTTCGGCTCACCGCTCAGCCCCAGCGCCACCACCCCGCCGAGCGGTCCGGGCAAGCGCGAGGTCGATCTCTACGTCCGGACCTACACCACGCTCCTCCAAAGCTCCGGCGCGATCGGCGTCTCCAGCCTCGAGCCGGCCCATCTGACCGCCGCGTCCTCGCTCCACGCCGGCGCCAACGAGCCGGCGCCCGACATGAACGCCTTCATCTACTCAACGCAGCGCCTCCCGGCCTGCATCCTCGATGTCCGCCACATCGTGCTCGGGCAATCGGCCCAGGCGTTCGCGCGCGCCGGCTATCACGACATGAGCAAGTGGCAGGCGCAGAGCGCCCCTGGCCGCCGTCGCAAGTGGCTCTACGACGGCCACGAAACGCTCGCCGCCTACATCGCCTCAACTTCCGATCTCGACGATCTGGTTCCGACGATCGTCGCCTATCAGATTGAGTGGAGAAAGTTCCACCAGATCTTCCAATCGGATCCAGAGCTGGTCGCCGCCGTCCGCGCCCGCGCCGAGGCCGATCCGAACGCGGAGCCCAATGCCGCCCAGCAGTCGGAGCCGCCGATGCTCTCCGTCGAGGAGATCGGCGAACGCCTCCTCCTCTCTCCAGCCGACTGGGCGCGCCTGCGATCCGTCTGGGGACCGGCCGTCTGGCGCAACCTCCTCAAGATCGCAACGGAGCGCAAGCGCTACACCCTGCGCATGCTCGGCGGGAGCTACCTCGGCTACACACGCTCGACGCGCCAATGGTGGACGCCAGTCGGCGCGCTGCTGTCAGAACTGGGCTTACAGCACCGGCCGATCTACTTCATCTCCTCGAACACACACAGCATCGTCAACGTCTTGTCCGGCGTCGCGCGACGCCGCAAGCGAGAGCTGACCGACCACATCCGGCGCACGCGTCACCCGGAGCTGCTCCCCGAGCTCGAAAAACTCGAGGCTGGCGAGAGCCGGTCGTCCTGGGAAAACCTCCTCTACTTCGCCGCCCGCTCCTACTTCGCGGATCCGAGCATGGAGGAGGAGCGCCGGCGCCGGAGCGCGGAAGAGCGCGAGCGCGGCATCTATCACATCGAGCCGAGGAGCGCGGTGGACGTCAGCGTCCAGGTGATCGATCTGGCGAGGCTCGATCCGGAAAGCTTCGATCCCCGCCTCATCGGAGAGGGCGAGCGGTTCGACCCCAACGCGACGGACGCCATCGTCATCAACGTCAACTACCCGCTTGGCTACTCCGCCTACCACATCTTCAGCCAGGTCGCGATGTCGGTGGACGTCCTGCGCGGCGTCTACATCCTCGGCAAAGCCGCCACGCTCAACGGCCGGATCGGCGACGTCATGATCGCCAACGTCGTCTACGACGAGCACTCCGGCAACACCTACTGGCTGGACAACTGCTTCAGCTTCGAAGACGTCGCGCCCTACTGCATCTACGGCGCCGTCCTCGACAACCAGAAGGCGGTCACGGTCCTCGGAACCTATCTCCAGAACCAGGGGTACCTCGATTTCTTCTATCGGGAGAACTTCACCGTCGTCGAGATGGAGGCCGGGCCGTACCTCAACGCGATCTACGAAGACCTCTTCCTCACTCGCCATCCTATGGGCGAGGCCGTCAATCTCCAGCAGCACACGCCGGAGCGGCTCGATCTCGGCATCATCCACTACGCATCGGATACGCCGTACACCCGAGCCCAGACCCTCGGCGCTCGCGGCCTCTCGTATTACGGGATGGACTCGACCTACGCCTCGACGATCGCCATTCTCCGGCGCGTCTTCCGGCAGACCGGCATGCTTCGGACGATGCCGGCCAAGGCGACGTCGGCGGCGTCCTAACGCGCCCCCGGACCGCGCCGCCGTTACCCCTGGTCGTTCGCTCCCGGCCCCCCGATGTATCGCTCTTCCCAAGCGCGCGCCTGGCTCTCCGGCACGCGGATGAACGTCCCCGTCGCCTCGGCGAGCAAGACCCCGTCACTCTCGCGGTAGATCTTTCCCTCTAGCTCGAGCACCCGCCCCCGGTCAGCAACGAGGCGACCCGCCGCCCGCACTGGTACCCCGATCTCGACCGGCCTGCGGAACGTCACCGAAATCTTGCCAGTTACCGCCCAGATCTTCTGGCGATAGGCCGTCCAGGCCATCACCTCGTCCAGCACGGTGGTGATCACCCCGCCGTGCGCGATGCCGTCATAGCCCTCGTGCCGGCGGTCCGGCGTCCACGGCGCCCACACGCCGCCCGTCTCCGGATCGTCGTAGAAATCGAGCTGCAACCCGCAGGAATTGAGCCGGCCGCAACCGAAACAGTGATGATCTCCCCGCACGCCAATGCGGTCATTGATCCGCTCGCTCGCCGCCGGCCGGGTGCCGCTTTCCACCCGCGAATTCCCTCCTCGCTCACCAACGTTTCACCGCCCGAATGCTACTGCACCCGCTCCGCCCGCATCCCAGCGGCGCCTTGCCGCCTCGCGCGATACGCACTACGCTTACCATCAGTAAGTGCGCAACTCGTCAGCGCACGTCGACAGGAACTGCCATGACAACCACCTACCGAGATCTCCTCGAGAAAACACGCGCATCCATCCGGGAAGTGAGCGCCGACGAAGCCCAAGCGCTCCTCGATCGCGGCGCCATCGCGGTGGACGTGCGGGAAGCGGACGAGGTCGAGCAAGGCGCCATCCCCGGCG
>ERZ777003.558-NODE-558-length-70124-cov-15.187915_pt1 | contig 70124 bp, 58 predicted proteins | sample MGYA00374956_ERZ777003 | MGnify/ENA primary metagenome ERZ777003 (study PRJEB29302, sample SAMN06268252) | bioreactor metagenome | isolation source: Joint BioEnergy Institute, California, USA | place: USA:Joint BioEnergy Institute, California, USA | collected...
TGCGCGGGCCGGGGCGGGTCTGGCTGCAGACCATGCCCACCATGAACCTCGCCAAGGCCGTGGCGCCGTACATCTCGCCGCTGAGCGGCGGGGGCTCCGGCAGCACGGCGGGCAACATCATCGGCAACCTGCTGGACAGCTGATCCACGGAGGGCGCGGAGAGACGAGCCCCACGGGCGGAGAGCGCGGAGGAAAGATATTCCGGTGCCAGCAGGGGCGCAGCGCGCTGCGCCCCTGCTGGCACGCCATTTGCCTCAGCGCAGGCCAGGAGGCGATATGGCCGAGCGCGAACATGCCGAGCGGGAGCTGGCCGAGCGGGCCATGGCAGTGTACGAGCTGCTGGGCGAGCAGTACGGCATCAGGCCGTGGGCGCCGCGGCGCGAGCCCATGCACGAGCTGATCTCGACGATCCTCTCGCACCGCACCACCCAGGCCAACGAGGCCCGGGCGTTCCAGCAGCTCTGGGCGAAGTACGGGAGCTGGGAGGCGATCCGCGACGCGCCGGTGGAGGGCATCGCCGAGGCGATCGCGCCCGCGAACTTCGCCGAGGCCAAGGCGCCGCGCATCAAGGCCGTGCTGGCGCAGATCATCGCCGAGCGCGGGGAGGCCAGCATCGACTTCCTCGCCGACCTGCCCCCCGAAGAGGGCCTGGCCTGGCTCCAGTCGCTCCCCGGCGTCGGGCCGAAGACGGCGTCGCTGGTGCTGCTGTTCTGCTTCCGCAAGCCGGTGCTGCCGGTCGATACCCACGTGCACCGGGTGAGCGGGCGGATCGGGTTGATCGGGCCGCGCGCCACCGCCGAGCAGGCCCACGCGCTGCTGCTGCGGCTGCTCCCGCGCGACGCCGACCTGCTGTGGAACTTCCACCACAACATGCTGCGCCACGGCCAGCGGGTGTGCGTGTGGGGCGTCCCGCGCTGCGAGCGGTGCGCGCTTCGCCACCTGTGCGATTACTACAAGGCCCTGAACGCCGCGGGGTGATGGCGGCGCCCCTCGCCGCTCCCAACAGCTCGGCCTCAGTGTTCTGCCATATGCCGCTGTGATAGAATAGTTGGTGCGGCAACATCTCGCCGCCGTATCTCGAACTCGCAGGCAGAGCTATGTCGGCGCTCTCACGCTTCGAAAACTTCATGGAGAACATCGTCGAGGGGTCGGTGGCGCGGCTGTTCCGCAGCCCGGTGCAGCCGGCCGAGATCGCCAAGCGCCTCGAGCGAGCCATGGAGACCCACCAGACGATCGGCGTCAGGCGGATCATCGTCCCCAACATCTACCGGGCGTACCTTCACCCGCAGGACATGGCGGCCTTCGCGCCGATCCGCGCCGAGGTCGAGCGCGAGATGGCGGCCTACCTGGCCGACCTGGCGCAGGAGCGCGGCTTCAGCATGCTCGAGCACCCGCACGTCGAGCTGGCGGCCGACCCGGGCGTGCCGCGGCGCTCCATCCAGGTGATCGCGGAGACCCAGGCGCTGCCGGGGAGCGCCGACAGCGGCCAGACGCAGGTGATCCAGCCGGTGCAGAGCGCGCAGGCGCCGCCGGCGCGGGCGCGGCTGCTGCTCTCCAGCCGCAGCGGGACGCACGTCATCCCGCTCGAGAGCACGCTGCTGAGCATCGGGCGCGGGCTGAACAACGACATCATCCTGGAGGACACGCGCGTCTCGCGGCACCACGCGCAGCTGCGCTACCGGGCGCGCCGCTTCTGGATCACCGACCTCGGCAGCACCAACGGCACCTTCGTGAACGGCGAGCAGGTGGCCGAGCGGGCGCTGCGCGACGGCGACATCATCTCGCTCGGCGGGCTGGAGCTCACCTTCAAGGAAGCGTAGCTCGTGATGTGCAGTCTGTGAGGGCTGGCCAAGCGTTGCGCAATCCACATCACACGTGACGCAGTATGTTCGACATCGCCAACACGTCGATCGACATCGTCATCCTGCTGCTGCGCGTCGCAGTGGTGCTGCTGCTGTACTTCTTCCTCTGGCAGGTGCTGCGCTTCGTGGTGCGTGACCTGCAGTATGCCGGGCAGGGGGGCGCCGCGGCGGCGCCTGCCAGCCCCTACGGCCAGCTGGTGGTGCTGCGCAGCGGGCAGAGCAGCGTGGCCGCCGGCAAGGTCTTCCCCCTCAGCCCGAGCACGATCATCGGGCGAAGCATGGAGAGCTGCGAGATCGCCCTGAACGACTCGTTCCTCTCGCAGCAGCACGCGCGCCTGGAGCTGCGGGGCGACCAGTGGGTGCTCGAGGACCTCGGCAGCACCAACGGCACCTTCGTGAACGACATCGAGGTGCGCGACCCGACGATCGTCGAGGAGGGCGATATCATCCGCCTCGGACGGATCGAGCTACGCCTGGTGCGCTGAGCTGTTTGCAGCAGCACCCCCCTTGTGCTATACTTAACATAGTCCACCTACCCCGTCCCGCCGCTCACAGCAGGAACGTAGCCCATGCTGTCGAACTACGCTTTCATCGGCGTCTTCCTCATCGCCGCGCTGCTGTTCCCGGCACTCCCCCTAGTCGCCGCCCGGTTCCTCGCACCGAAGCGCCCGACACCGATCAAGCAGTCGACGTACGAGTGCGGGCTGGAGGCGATCGGCGACATCCGGGTGCAGTTCAAGGTCCAGTACTATCTGTACGCGCTGGCGTTCGTGATCTTCGACATCGAGGTGGTGTTCCTGTTCCCGTGGGCGGTGGCCTACGGGCAGCTCGGCCTGTTCGCGCTGATCGAGATGGCGATCTTCCTGCTGATCCTGATCGCCGGCCTGGTCTACGCCTGGAAGAAGGGCGCGCTCGAGTGGGTGTGACGAAAGCTCAGAGGTAACGATGCCAGAGGACCACGAGCTCCAGCTGGAAGCCGAGAAAGCTGGCGTCTTTCTGACGACCGTCAACCGCTTCTACAACTGGGGGCGGCGCTCGTCGCTGTGGCCGATGGCCTTCGGGCTGGCGTGCTGCGCGATCGAGATGATGGCCACCGGCCTCTCGCGCTTCGACCTGGCGCGCTTCGGCGCCGAGATGTTCCGCGCGTCGCCGCGGCAGGCGGACCTGATGATCGTGGCGGGGACGGTCACGAAGAAGATGGCGCCGCAGGTGGTGCGGCTCTACAACCAGATGCCCGAGCCGCGCTACGTGATCTCGATGGGCGCCTGCGCCACCTCGGGCGGGCCGTTCCGCGACGGGTACAACGTGCTGCGCGGGATCGACCTGCTCATCCCGGTGGACGTGTACATCCCCGGCTGCCCGCCGCGCCCCGAGGCGCTGCTGCACGCGCTGATGACGCTGCAGAGCCAGATCGACCGCCAGAAGATCGGGCGGGTGCGCTGGTACGGCAAGCGCGAGGCGCGCGACTTCCCGGTGCCGACGTTCGGCAAGCGCGGGCTGGAGATCAACGGCGAGCTGGTGGACCCGGTAGGCGGGCTGCCGCTGCTCACCCCCTACACCTCGCCGAGCCGCGGCGAGCGGCGCTCGGGCGAGCTGGAGCACCCGGAGGTGCCGCGGCAGTTCCCGATCATGGACGAGCGCCTGGAGGAAGTACGGGCCACCGGAGGCGAGGCGACCGCCGCGGAGGTGGGCAATGACGCCGCTCAGCAGTGAGGAGTTCCGCCAGCGGCTCGAGCAGGATCTCCCCGGCGCCCTGGCGCCGACGCCGCGCCGCCCACGGCCCGCCGAGGAGGGCGAGGCGGCAGCACCGAGCCCGCGGGCGCGGCGCGGCGAGGAGGGGCCGCCCAACCTGCTCGCGACCGACGACGCCGTGGTGCACGCCGAGCGCCTGCCGGAGGTGGCGCGCTACCTGCGCGACACGCTCGGCTACACGTATCTCTCGAACATCACCGCGGTCGACTACATCGCCGACGGCGTGATCGAGCTGGTGTACCACTTCTACAGCCTGCAGGGCGGCCCGCCGCTGGTGGTGAAGACGCGCGTCCCGCGCGACAACCCCTCCGTGCCGTCGCTCACGCCGGAGTGGCCGGGCGCGGACCTGCAGGAGCGCGAGGCGTACGACCTGTACGGCGTGATCTTCCCCGGCCACCCGGACCTGAGGCGGGTGTACATGTGGGAGGAGTTCGAGGGCTTCCCCATGCGCAAGGATTTCCCGAAGCAGGGGGACAAGTACTTGGCCAGCGAGGACGAGGAGTAGCCAGCGCGCAGCAGCTGAACCGCTCCGCGGCGCACCGTACCACAACATCTCCCCCCGCCGCGCGCCAGCTGCTGAGGACTGGCTTCTGACGACCAGCTTCTGACGCGCATGCTCCAGACCCAAGAGCTCCAGATCAATATCGGCCCGCAGCACCCGTCTACGCACGGGGTGTTCCGCCTGGAAGTGACCGTGGACGGCGAGACCGTCGTCGACCTGCGGCCGGTGTTCGGCTACCTGCACCGCAACCACGAACAGCTCGCCGAGGTCTCGACCTACATCCAGTCCATGCCCTACACCGACCGGCTGGACTACTTCAACTCCATGGCGAACAACTTCGGGCTGGCGGTGGCGGTGGAGCGGCTGGCGGGGATCGAGGTGCCCGAGCGGGCCGAGTATATCCGCGTGCTGATGGCCGAGCTGACGCGCATCCTCAACCACGCCGCGGCGGTGGGCTTCATGCTCAACGACATGGGCGCCTGGCAGACGCCGCTGGCGTTCGGGATGCGCGAGCGCGAGAAGATCCTCGACCTGTTCGAGATGGCCTCCGGCGCGCGCATGATGTGCAACTACTTCCGCTTCGGCGGGGTGTGGCGCGACCTGCCGCCCGAGTTCATGCCGCGGCTCAAGGAGCTGATGCGCGCGCTGCCGCCGTTCTTCGACGAGTTCGAGCGGCTGCTGCGCGAGAACGAGATCCTGCTCGCGCGCTGCGTGAACGTCGGCATCCTGCCGAAGGAGGTGGCGGTCTCGTACAGCGTCACCGGGCCGGTGCTGCGCGCCTCGGGGATCCCCTACGACGTGCGCAAGGCCGAGCCCTACAGCGTGTACGGCGAGCTCGACTTCGACGTGCCGATCGGGTCGGTGGGCGACGTGTACGACCGCTTCCTGGTGCGGATCGAGGAGATGCGCCAGAGCTACCGCATCCTCCAGCAGGTGATCGAGCGCCTGCCGGACGCCAAGGGCGGGCACATCAACCCCTCCATGGCGAGCATCGGCCGCCAGAAGGCGCTGCGGCCGCCCCCCGGCGACGCCTATGGGCGGGTCGAGTCGCCGAAGGGCGAGCTCGGCTTCTACCTGGTGAGCGACGGCAGCGACCGGCCCTACCGCTACAAGGTGCGCTCGCCGTCGTTCATCAACCTGACGCCGCTGGCCGATATGTGCCGCGGGCACAAGGTGGCGGACGTGGTGGTGATCCTCGGCAGTATCGACATCGTGATGGGCGAAGTGGACCGGTGACAATCCACGGAGGGCGCGGAGGGCACGGACGTACGGGCGCGGCATGCAGCGCCCCAACGGGAGACACGCAGAGCTAATCCGCGGTGGTGCGGAGGGCACGAAGTAGTGCGAGAGCGCCTGCAGCCTCCGGCGCTCGGTGGTACGAGAGGCAGCCTATGACGATCGAAGTCGAACGCGGCAAAGTCTACGTCGTCGAGCGCAACGTCGACAGGCTGCGCACGGGGAAAGGGCTGCTCAACGGGCTGGATGTGGTGATCCGGCACTTCTGGGACGCCTTCACCAAGAAGCTCGACAGCCCGAGCAAGACGAGCGGCGTCTTCACCGTGCAGTACCCCGAGGAGCGCCTGCCGCTCCCAGAGGCATACCGCAACTTCCCGATCCTGCTGTACGACGACGAGACCGGCCAGGAGCTGTGCACGTCGTGCTTCCAGTGCGAGCGCATCTGCCCGCCGCAGGTCATCCACATGACACAGGAGCGGGACCCGGCGACTGGGAAGCCTGTGCCGGCGGTGGCGGAGTTCCTGATCGAGTACGACGCGTGCATGAGCTGCGGCCTGTGCGCCGAGGTCTGCCCGTTCGACGCGATCAAGATGGACCACGAGTTCGAGCTCTCCACCGATGTGCACGGCGGGCTGACGCTGAACAAGGAGCAGCTCGACCGGCCGGTCTCGTACTACGAGCGGCTCGCGCCCACGATGTGGGCCGAGGTGAAGGACAGCGCCTACAAGAAGCTGCAGGGCAACGTGCGGCGCCGCAGCGGCCTGATCGGCGTCGCGCCACAGGTAGCGGAGCGCTTACGGTCGCAGGGCGCAGCGGAGAGGGCGCCGGGCGCCGACGGCGCAGCTGCTCGACCTGCAGAGCCTAGCCCTGCGAGCCCGCCGCCAGCGGTCCCCGCTCCGGGACCAGAGGCCGCTGCACCCGCAGCCCCGGCGGCGCCGGCGTCCGCCGAGGACAAGGCCGCGCGCCTGGCCGCCATCCGGGCGCGTAACGCTGCGAAGGCCGCCCGCGCGGCGGAGCAGCAGGACCAAGGGACGCCCGCTCCGGCTGAGGCGGCGCCCGCTGCCGAATCGCCCCCTACATCCACCACAGCCGCCGCAGCGCCACCGGCCACGCCGGCCGATGACAAGGCCGCGCGCCTGGCCGCCATCCGGGCCGCCAACGCCGCCAAAAAGGCCACCGCCGTGGACGGAGGCACAAGCCCGCCGGCCGCGCCCGCGCCAGAGAACACCGGCGCACAGGAGCTGATCGCGACGCCATCGGCCACGCCGGCCGACGACAAGGCCGCGCGCCTGGCCGCCATCCGGGCCGCCAACGCCGCCAAAAAGGCTGCGCAGAGCGGCCAGAAGCCAGACGAGGGCGGACCGCCGAGCGAGTGACGCCCGAGCGCCGGCGATACGCGCCCAACTGACAGGATCTCCGCTATGGTCGATATACTGCGCTCGCTGCTGAGCGATATCGCGCCCGACTGGCTGATCGCCCTGATCGCCTACCTGATCGTGGCCGCGCTGCTGCTCACGATCGCGGCGGTGCTGACAATGGCGCTGGTGTGGATCGAGCGGCGGGGCGTCGCGCGTATGCAGGACCGGCTCGGCCCCAACCGCGTAGGCCCGGCGGGGCTGCTGCAGCTGGTCGCCGACGGCGCCAAGCTCTTCACCAAGGAGGACATCGTCCCGGCGGCGGCCGACAGGTGGGTGCACCTGCTCGCGCCGGTCGTGTCCCTGGCGGCGGTCGGGTTCACGCTCGCCGTCGTGCCGTGGGGGCGCGGCCTGGTTCCGGCAGACATCAGCAGCGCGGCGCTGTTCATAGCGGCCGTTGCCTCGGTCTCCGGCATCGGGCTGATGATGGCCGGCTGGGGGTCGAACAACAAGTTCGCCCTGCTGGGCGCGATGCGGGCCGTGGCGCAGGTGGTCTCGTACGAGATCCCGGGGGTGACGGCGCTGCTGGGCGCGGTGCTGCTGGCGGGCACCATGTCGCTGGTGAGCATCGCCGAGCAGCAGGCCGGCCTGCCGATCGTGGGGACGAGCATCCCCGGCGCGCCGGACCTGGGGCTCGGCTGGTATGTGTTCACGCCGCCCGGGCTGGTTGGCTTCATCATCTTCTACATCTGCGTGCTCGCCGAGGGTGAGCGCACGCCGTTCGACATCCCCGAGGCCGACTCCGAGATCGTGGCCGGCTACATGACCGAGTACAGCGGCATGAAGTTCGCGCTGTTCTACCTCGGGCAGTACATCCTGAACTTCGTGCTCTCGATGGTCGCGGTGGTGCTGTTCCTCGGGGGCTGGCAGGGCCCGGGCGTCGCGTGGCTGGCAGCGATCCCCGGCTGGGGCGAGATCGCCGCCGCCCTGCTGTCGATGGTCTACATGGTCGGCAAGGCGGTGCTGCTGATCTTCGTGATGGTCTGGATCCGCGGCGCGTTCCCGCGGCTGCGGGTGGACCAGCTGATGGGCTTCGCCTGGAAGTACCTGCTCCCGCTGGCGCTGGTGAACCTGGCGAGCTGCGCGCTGTGGGTCGCGATCACCCAGTGGAGCGCCGCGCAGTGGTCGGGCGTGCTGAACCTGGACGCTACGGAGGGGTGGCTGCGGGCGCTGCTGGCGTTCGTGCTGACGGCCGCCCTGAACGGCGCGGCCTACTACTGGGTCCTGCTGGTCAACCAGCGGGAGGAGGCTGAGGAGCTCGCGCCTGAGCCTGTGTGAGCGCGCCGCCGCGTGACGCGCGACCAGAGGGCGAGCAGATTCGGCTTCGCCGCGCCGAGTCAACGTCAGAGCCAGCTGTTACGCAGCGCGCATCGCGCTACGTATGAGCGTTGAGATATTCCTATGAACACGTTGATCATGGCGCTGTTCCTGATCCTGGCCGCCTTCATCCTGTTCTCGGCCGTGATGGTGGTCAGCGTCAAGAACATCATCCACGCGGCCCTGTGGCTGGTCGCCTCGTTCTTCGCCGTCGGGGCGCTGTACTTCCTGATGGAGGCCGAGTTCCTCGGCGTGGCCCAGGTGCTGGTGTACGCCGGCGCGATCGCCATCCTGATCCTGTTCGCGATCATGCTGACCCGCGACACGAGCGGCGCGGACGACCGCCAGCTCCACCGCCGCTGGTGGCTGGCGCTGGTGGTGTCCGGGGCGCTGTTCGGGCTGATCTTGGTGCCGACGGCGATGACCACCGGGTGGGCGACCGTGCCCCCGCCTTCGCCCGGCCAGCCCGCCGGCATCGCGTCCGCGCGCGAGATCGGCACGGCGTTCATGCGCGAGTACCTGCTGCCGTTCGAGGTCGCGTCGATCCTGCTGCTGGTGGCGCTGGTGGGCGCGATCGTGATCGCCTTCGAGAGGCGCGAGCGGCGGCGGCGCGTGCTGACGCTGGCCGAGCAGGTGCGGCTGCGGAGGCTGCAGGAGGGAGCTGCGCGCCCTGAGGTGCCGGCGGCGCCGGCCAACGTCCCCACGGCCGAGGAAGGCTAGGGGTTATCGAATCGCGCATTACTTCAGGTTACGAGGTTCGCATGCCCTCAATCGTCGAAGCGGTGCCGCTCTCCTGGGTGCTGGTGCTGGCCGCGGGGCTGTTCTGCATCGGCCTGTTCGGGGCGCTCTCGCGGCGCAACACGGTCGGCATCCTGCTGGGCATCGAGCTGATGCTCAACGCGGTGAACATCAACCTCGTGGCGTTCTGGCGCTATATCGAGCCGAACGTCGTGGCCGGGCCGATCTTCGCGCTGTTTGTGATCGCCGTGGCGGCGGCCGAGGCGGCGGTGGGGCTGGCGATGATCATCGCGATCTACCGGGCGCGGCGGACGATCAACGCGGATGAGGTGGACAGCCTGAGAGGGTGAGCGGCTGCGCGCCGCACGTGGCAGGCTGTGCGCGGCTGTCGATAGTCAGCACTGCATCTTCGCGGCCAGAGACGTTCCGCCGTTCGACAACTGACAGAGAGAGCTATGGGCTTCTTCCTGCAAAACGCCTGGCTCATCCCAGCGCTTCCGCTGCTGGCGTTCGCGCTCATCACGTTCACGCCGATCAGGAGAAGCGGCCGGGCGAGCGCGTGGCTGGCGACGCTGCTGATGGGCGCGGCGACGGTTGTGGCGCTCGGGGTGGCGGCCGAGGTGGCGCAGGGGGTGCTGGTGGGGCCGGACGGCACGGTCACCAGCCGCGAGGCCCTGAGCGCGCGGCCGCCCGAGGATGCGTTCGCCTTCCCCGCGCCGAACATCGTGCGCCAGGTGCGCTGGGCGCCCGCCGGGGGCGAGGCCGCCGTGAACATGGGCTACCTGATCGACCCGGCGGCGGCGGCGATGCTGGTGATGGTCACCATCGCCTCGACCTGCATCCACCTGTTCTCGGTGGGCTACATGGCCCACGACGAGCGCCAGGCGCGCTTCTTCTCGTTCATCGCGCTGTTCAGCGCGGCCATGCTGGCGATGGTGATGGCCAGCAACCTGCTGCTGTTCTTCATGGCCTGGGAGGTCATGGGGCTGTGCTCGTACCTGCTGATCGGCTTCTGGTACGACAAGACCTACCGCGACCCGCGGCAGATCACGCCGCGCCAGGCGGCGATCAAGGCGTTCATCACCACCCGCGTCGGCGACGTGCTGCTGATGGTCGGGCTGGCGTACCTGTGGTTCGAGGCCGGGACGCTCGAGCTCGGCGCCGGCGAGGGGCAGGTGTTCAGCCCCGCGCTGCTCGAGCGGCTGGCGAGCACCACCACGGCGATCGGGATCAGCGCGGCCACGGCGATCGCGCTGCTGATCTTCTGCGGCACGGTCGGCAAGTCGGCGCAGTTCCCGCTACACGTGTGGCTCCCGGACGCGATGGAGGGACCGACGCCGGTCTCGGCGCTGATCCACGCGGCGACGATGGTCGCGGCGGGAGTGTACCTGGTGGCGCGCACCTACCCGATCTTCGTTGTGAGCGACGCCATGCCGGTGGTGGCGGCGATCGGCGCGTTCACCGCGCTCTTCGCGGCGCTGATCGCCGTGGCGCAGTTCGACATCAAGCGCATCCTGGCCTACTCGACGATCTCGCAGCTCGGGTTTATGGTCGCGGCGCTCGGCATCGGCGGCTGGGTGGCGGCGCTGTTCCACCTGCTGACGCACGCGTTCTTCAAGGCGCTGCTGTTCCTCGGCGCGGGCTCGACGATCCACGGCATGGAGGCGGCCGTCGGGCACGACTCGAACACCGCCCAGGATATCCGCAACATGGGCGGGCTCCGGCGCTTCATGCCGACGACCTTCTGGGCCTATATGGCCGGCTACCTGGCGCTGGCGGGCTTCCCCGGCCTGTCCGGCTTCTGGAGCAAGGACGAGATCCTGGCGGACGCCGCGAGCCACGGCGAGTGGCTGGTGCTCGGCGCGCTGCTGGCGGCGTCGTTCCTGACCGCGTTCTACATGACCCGCCAGGTGACCGTGGTGTTCTTCGGGCCGTTCCGCGGGCTGCAGCCGCGCCGCGACACGCTCCCGAGCGAGCCGGCGGAAGTCGAGCAGGGCGGGGCGACAGTCGCGGCACACAGCGCGGGCGGCGCGCACACCGCCGGCGGGGATGAGCCGCACGAGAGCCCCTGGACGATGACCGCGCCGCTGGCCGTCCTGGCCGTCCTGGCGGTCGTCGCCGGGTTCATCAACCTGCCGTACGACGGCTGGCACCACCTGGCGACGTTCCTGCTGCCCTTCCGCGAGGCGGAGAGCAGCTTCAGCGCCCCGGTCATGCTCGTGGCGAGCATCGTCGCGCTGGCCGGCATCGGGGCGGGCGTGTGGCTGTACCGCGGCGCCTTCCTCACCGCCCAGGACAGCGACCCGCTCGAGCGCGCGCTGCCGGGGGTGTTCGCGCTGCTGAACCAGCGCTTCCGGGTGGACGAGCTGTACGCGGCGAGCGTCGGCCGGCTGACCGGCTGGCTGGCCGGCCTGTGGGCGTGGCTCGATCGGGAAGTGATCGGCCGGCTGGTGGAAGCGGTCGGCGCGCTGACGGAGTTCCTCGGGCAGGTGAACTTCATCGCCGACGACGCGCTGCTGAACGACGGCGCCGACGCGGTGGCGAGCGGGACGGTGGCGAGCGGCGACCGGGCGCGGCGCAGCGAGACCGGCAAGGTCCAGGACTACCTGGCGATCGCCTTCGCCGGCGCCGTGCTCCTGGCGGCGATCTACCTGTACGGCCTGCGGTGACCGCCCGTGACGGTGCGGGCCGCCGGGAGCGCGGAGAGATGGGCGTTTCGTCCGGCTGTTTCTGAGAGCTGCTCCTGAGCCCTGGCGAGATGTTGGAGCCCTGCGATGCCTACGTATCTTGAACCGAGCGCCGTGCCGTGGCTCTCCCTGCTGATCCTCGCGCCGCTGGTGGGGATGCTGCTGGTGGGCGTGGCGGCCGCGCTGCGGCTCGATGACCGCCTGGTGAAGGTGGGCGCCGCGGCGTGGTCGTGCGTGCCGCTCGGCATCGCGGCCGTGGTGTGGGCCGGGTTCGAGCCGCGCGCGGTGGCCGAGGGGCAGGCGGTCGTCCAGTTCGTCGAGAAGGTCGCCTGGGTGCAGGCCATCCGGGTCGACTACTTTGTCGGCGTGGACGGCATCAGCCTGCCGCTGGTGCTGCTCACCGCGGTGATCGCGCCGGTGGCCATGCTGGCCTCGTTCGGGGTGACCGAGCGGGTGAAGGCCCACTACGCGCTGCTGTTCCTGCTCCAGGCGGCCATGCTCGGCTACTTCGTCGCGCTGAACTTCTTCTTCTTCTTCATCTTCTGGGAGTTCAGCCTGGTGCCGGCCTTCTTCCTGGTGCAGAACTGGGGGCGCACCCACCCGCAGGACGAGGACGCGCAGCGGCGCAGGCGCAAGGCGGCGCTCACCTTCTTCGTCTACACCATGGCCGGCTCGGTCGGCATGCTGCTGCTGTTCCAGCTCTTCTACGTGGCCACCGCGCGCGCCGGCGTGCCGACCTTCGACCTGATCACGCTCGGCAGGCTCGGGCAGGGGCTCGGCGCCGAGGGAGCGAGCCAGAGCCTGCAGACGATCCTGTTCAATTATGTCGATGAGATCGGTCTGACGGGCGTGCTCGGGCCGTTCCCGCTGCTGTACACCTCGATCGCGTTCTGGGCGATCTTCATCGGCTTCGCGATCAAGCTGGCGATCTGGCCGTTCCACACCTGGCTGCCGGACGCCTACGCCGAGGCGCCGACCGCCGGGTCGATCCTGCTCGCGGCGGTGATGTCGAAGATGGGCGGCTACGGCATGCTGCGCATCCTGCTGCCGCTGCTGCCGGAGGCGGCGCAGTACTTCGGGCCGGCGATCGGCGCGCTGGCACTGGTGGGCGTGGTGGCGGGGGCGTTCGGCGCGCTGGCCCACGTACGCGGCGACCTGAAGCGGCTGATCGGCTACACCTCGATCAACCACATGGGCTACGTCGGGCTGGCGGTGGCCGCCGCAGCCACCGCGGGGGCCGCCGGCGCCGAGAGCCGGGCGATCGCGGTGAACGGCGCCCTGTTCCAGATGGTGGCGCACGGCCTCTCGACCGGCGCGCTGTTCCTGCTGGCCGGCGTGCTGGCGGCGCGCACCGGGACGTACGAGATCGGCGCGCTGGGCGGGCTGCGCAGGACGATGCCGGCGCTGGCGGGCGCGATGGGCGTCGCGGTGTTCGCCAACCTGGGGCTGCCGGGGCTGGCCGGGTTCGTCGGCGAGTTCTTCATCATGCGCGGCGCGTGGGCCACGCTGCCGCTGTTCACGCTGCTGGCGACGATCGGGCTGGTGGTGACGGCGCTGGCGCTGCTGCGCATGTACGGGCAGATCTTCCACGGGCCGCTGCGGGGCGAGGGGCCGCAGGGCAGCCACGCGGGGCCGCCCCTCCAGGCGGCGTGGCCGCTGCTGGGGCTGCTGGTCGTGCTGGGGCTCTACCCCGCGCCGGTCATGGACCTCTCGAACTGGGCGGCGACGGAGCTGGCGAGCACCTTCGCCCGGCTGCTGACAGGAGCGTAGGCTGCAATGGGCGACATCACGCTGATCGGCCCGGGCAAGGCCGGCAAGACGGCGGTCGGGAGGCTGCTCGCCGAGCGGCTGGGGCGGCCGTTCTACAACCTGGGAGCGGACGCGGGCCGCTACCACGAGGCGCACGGGATCAGCTGGGATGACGCCAGGCGGGCCTGGGAGCAGGGGCGCTTCGAGGGCTGGTACGGCTTCATGCGCCCGTTCGAGGCGCTCGCGGTCGAGAAGGCCTTGGCGGAGCACGCCGGCCAGGTGGTCGAGCTGGGCGCGCTGCAGATCGCCTATGACGACGAGGCGCACGCGGGGCGGGTGCGGGACGCGCTGCGCGGGCATTCCACCGTGCTGCTGCTGCCGTCCGCGGACCGCGAGGAGGCGGCGCGCGTGCTGGAGGAGCGCCAGCGCTTCACCTACCGCGGCCAGGACATCAACGAGTACTTCGTGCGGCACCCGGCGAATGAGTCGCTCGCGCGGCAGACGGTCTACACCCACGGCCGGACACCCGAGCAGACCGTCGAGGACGTGCTCGCGGCGCTGGACCCGGCCGACGAGACCGTAGTGCTGATCGGGCCGATCGGCACCGGCAAAAGCACCGTGGGCAAGCTGCTGGCCGAGCGGCTTGGGCGCCAGCAGCTCGCGGTGGACAAGGTGCGCTGGGAGTACTACAAGGAGATCGGCTGGAGCGAGGAGGAGCAGCGGCGGATCGCCGAGCAGGGCGGCGCAGAGGCGATGCTCGACTACTGGAAGCCGTTCGAGGTCCACGCCGTCGAGCGCATCCTGGCGGAGCACCGTGGCAAGGTGATCGACTTCGGCGCCGGCCACTCGGTGTACGAGCAGCCCGAACACATGGAGCGCGCTCGGGCCGCGCTGGCGCCCTTCCGCAACGTCGTGCTGCTGCTGCCCTCGCCGGACAAAGACGAGTCGGTGGCGATCCTGCGCGATCGCATGACCGACCGCATCGGCGGCTCGGATCTCAACCGCTACCTGCTGGCCCACCGGCTGCCGCGCGAGCTGGCGACGATCACGGTGTACACAGCGGGCAAGACGCCGGAGCAGACCGCGGAGGAGATCTTGGGGCGGCTGGCGGCGGGCTAGTGCGCCGGGACGCCGCGCGTTGGAACGCTGAACGTGCGACGGGCATGTGCAGCCTGTCGCAGGTAACGTACAGGCGGATCGCCAATGAACCTGTTCGATCTTCCAAGTACCATCCCGTGGCTCAGCCTGATCTGGCTCAGCCTGATCGTCCCGGCGGTCGCGATCATGTTCCTGCGCCCCGATCAGCTGCGGGCCATCAGGCTGGTGGGCACGGTGTTCGCCTTCATCTCGCTGCTGCTCACCGTGCTGGTCTACGCCGCGTACGACTACACCAGCCCGCAGAAGCTGCAGTTCCTGGAGGAGGTGCCGTGGCTGCCGCAGGTGGGCATCAACTACTTGCTCGCGGTGGACGGCATCAGCCTGCCGCTGCTGGTGCTGAACGGCATCGTGATCTTCACCGGCGCGCTGGTGAGCTGGAACATCGAGGATCGGGCGCGCGAGTACTGGGTGCTGCTGCTGCTGCTGGCGGCGGGCGTGTACGGGGTGTTCGTCTCGGTCGATCTGTTCCTGCTGTTCGTGTTCTACGAGCTGGCCGTGCTGCCGATGTACCTGCTGATCGGCATCTGGGGCAGCACCAGGAAAGAGTACGGCGCCATGAAGCTGACGCTGTACCTGATGGGCGGCTCGGCGCTGATCATCCTCGGCATGGTCGCGCTGTACTTCGGCAGCAGCATCCGCAGCTTCGACATGCGCCTGCTGGCGCAGGTCGCGCTGTTCCCGCGCGAGTTCCAGGTGGCGTTCTTCGCGCCGCTGTTCCTCGGGTTCGCCGTGCTGGCGGGCATGTTCCCGTTCCACACCTGGAGCCCGACGGGCCACGTCGCCGCGCCGACGGCGGTCTCGATGCTGCACGCCGGCGTGCTGATGAAGCTGGGGGCCTACGGCTGCCTGCGGGTGGCGATGTGGATCCTGCCCGAGGGCGCGGGCGCCTGGCTGCTGCCGATCGCCATCGCCACGCTGATCGGGGCGCTGTATGGCGCCACGATCGCCATGGTGCAGCGCGACTTCAAGTTCATGATCGGCTACTCCTCGGTGAGCCACATGGGGCTGACGCTGATGGGGCTGGCGGCGGCGAACGCGATCGGGCTCACCGGCGCGGTGCTGCAGATGTTCGCCCACGGCGTCATGACCGCGCTGTTCTTCGCGGTGGTCGGGCGCATGGTGTACGACCGGACCCACACGCGGCAGTTCCCAGAGCTGGGCGGCCTGTTCCAGCAGATGCCGTTCGCGGCGGTGGTGTTCATCATCGCCGGGCTCTCGTCGATGGGCATGCCCGGCCTGGCCGGGTTCTGGGCCGAGCTCAACATCCTGATGGGGATGTGGCAGCGCTTCCCGCTGGTCGCGGTGCTGGCCGGGCTGGCGATCCCGATCACGGGCGGCTACATCCTGCGGGCGATCTACCGCGTGTTCTTCGGCGAGCTGAGGGACCGGCGCTTCCTGCAGCTGCCTAAGCTGACCTGGCAGGAGTACGCGGCCGGCGGGCTGCTGGCGGCGATCCTGATCGTCAGCGGGATCTACCCGGCCTACTTGACCGAGCCGATCAGCGCGAGCGTCGAGCCGGTGGCGGAGGCGCTTGCGCGGACGAGCGCCCTCGGCCTGTCACGCTAGCAACCACGGGGTGACGAGGTGACTCGGCGACGGGGCGATGGGGCAACGGGGTGATGGGGTGATGGGGTGACCTTTGGACGCCGGGAACCCGCGGTACACCCAGAGACATCTTGGCTACTCGGTCACCTTGTCACCTTGTCACCCGCTCACCTTGTCACTGACTCACGAGCGACCAGAGGCCGCGAGAAGAAGCTATGACCTTCCAAGTGACCGACATCCCGCGCCTGCTCCCTGAGCTGATGCTGCTGGTGCTGGCGCTGCTGGTGGCCGGCTCGGACATCCTGGAGCGCTGGGGGAGTGACGATCAGGCGCAGCTGGAGCGGCGGCGTGCGGCGGGGCAGCTCACGGCGGTGGGGCTGGGGCTGGTGTTCGTCGTGACGCTGGTGCAGAGCCGCTTCCTGTTCACCGTACCGGAGCCGAGCGGGAACGCGGTGCTGGACTACCTGATCACCCTGGGGCGCAACCTGCAGGCCGGCGGGCCGGGCGGGCGGCCGATCCTTGGCGCGTTCGCGACTGACGAGTTCACGAGCGTGGCGCGTCTGCTGCTGATCGGCGCGGCGCTGATCGCGACGCTGCTGGCGCTGGACTTCCAGCCGCTCGGCAACCCGGGCGAGTTCTACGCCCTGCTGCTGCTCTCGACGCTCGGCATGTGCGTCATGGCCGCGGCCAACGAGCTGATCCTGGCCTACCTGGGCCTCGAGCTCTCCTCGATCGCGCTGTACGTGCTGGCCGGCTACTTCCACGACCGGTCCACGTCGGCCGAGGCCGGGCTGAAGTACTTCCTGTTCGGGTCGCTCTCGTCCGCGATCCTGCTGTACGGGATGAGCCTGGCCTACGGGCTCACCGCCAGCGCGAACCGCGCCGCGGGCGGCCCGCCGATCATCGCCACGCTGTTCTCCCAGATCGGCGCGGCCACGGCGGGCGTCGAGCCGGGCACGCCGGCGCTGACGCTGGCCATGGTCGCGATCATCGCCGGCGCCGGGTACAAGATCGCCGCCGTGCCATTCCACGGCTGGAGCCCGGACGTGTACCAGGGCGCGCCGACCCCGGTGACCGCGTTTCTGTCCACCGCCTCGAAGGCGGCCGGCTTCCTGCTGCTCTACCGGCTGCTGACGATCGCCTTCCCGGTGATGGCCGGCGCCCCGCGGCTGGAGAGCTTCGACGGCTGGACCAGCCTGCTGGCGCTGATCGCCCTGGCGACGCTCATCTTCGGCAACCTGGCGGCGCTGCCGCAGACCAACGCCAAGCGGCTGCTGGCCTACTCGAGCATCGGGCACGCCGGGTTCGCGCTGCTGGCGCTGCTGGCGTTCGCCTCGGCCAACCAGGCCGACCGCAGCTTCGGCACAGCGGCGCTGATCTACTACCTGATCGCCTACTCGCTGACGAACCTCGGGGCGTTCGGCGCGCTGGCGGCGGTTGGGCAGGCGCTGGGCGGCGATGACCTGGCCGACCTGAACGGGCTGGCGCGGCGCAACCTGCCGCTGGCGACGCTGCTGACGGTGCTGGTGCTGAGCCTGGCGGGCATCCCGCCGCTGGCCGGGTTCTGGGCCAAGTTCTTCGTGTTCCTGGCCGGGTACGGGGCGGGCGCGCTGTGGCTAGTGGCGGTCGCGGTGCTGATGACGCTGGTGGCGCTGTACTACTACCTGCGCTTCCTGAAGGCCATGTGGATCAGCCCGCCCGCCGAAGATACGCCGCTGCCGGTCGCGCCCGCGCTGCGCGGGGCGCTGGTGGCCTGCACGGCGCTGGTGCTGCTGCTGGGGCTGTTCCCGAACGTGATCTGGGACACGCTGGCAGGCGCGGCGGCCATCGCGGCGGGGCAATAATCCACGGAGGGCGATCCACGGAGGAACACGGAGAGCACGGAGGGATACGGAGGGACGCCCCTACGCTGCGCCCCTCCGCGCCTCTCCGTGCTTCTCCGTGGATTATTTCAGCTCCCCGGCCAGGAAGCGCCGCGTCGTCTCGGCCAGGATCGCCGCGCCGATCGCGAAGGAGCTCTCGTCGAGCGCGAAGATCGGCGTGTGGTGCGCGCGCTTGACGCCGTCGTCGATCGCCGCCCCGAGGTTGATCATCGCGCCGGGCGCGACCTGGGTCATGTAGGCGAAGTCCTCGGCGCCCATGCCGGCGCGGCTGCGGTCGATCGCATCCGGGCCGATCAGGTCGCCGATCACCTCCTCGAACCAGCCGGTGACCTGCGGGTGGTTGGTGCCGGCCGGGTAGCCGCGCTCGATCTCCAGCCGGTAGTCGCCGCCGAAGTGGCGCGCCACCGCGAAGGCCCGCTCGACGTCGCTGATCAGCTGCTCGCGCACCTGCGGGTCGAAGGAGCGCAGCGTGCCCTCCAGGTAGACCTCGGCCGGGATCACGTTCGAGACCGTGCCGCCGCGCACCACCCCGAGGCTCACCACCGCCGGCTTCATCGGGTCCACCTGGCGCGCGACGATCGCGTGCAGCGCCTGCATCACCGGCAGCAGCATCCACAGCGGGTCGGTGCCCTGGTGCGGGTAGGCGCCGTGGCCGCCGGTGCCGGTGATGTAGCCGCGGAAGGTGTCGACGGCGGCCGAGGACGGCCCCTGCTTGAGGCCGATCTTGCCCACCGGCATGGTCGAGTCGACGTGCAGCGCGATCACGGCGTCCACGCCCTCGAGCGCGCCGTCCTCGATCATGCGCGGCGCCCCGCTGACTCCCTCGGCGTCGGCGGCCTCCTCGGCCGGCTGGAACAGGAAGCGGACGTTGCCCCTCAGCCCGCCGGCGGCGAACTCCTGCTTGAGCAGGTGGGCCACGCCGAGCAGGATGGCGGTGTGGGCATCGTGCCCGCAGGCGTGCATGTTGCCGTGGACCTCGGAGGCGAAGGGCACGCCGCTCTCCTCGACGATCGGCAGCGCGTCCATGTCGGCGCGGATGGCGATCGTCGGGCCGTCGCCGTTGCCGATCTCGCCGACCACGCCGGTCTTGCCGACGCCGGTGCGGACCCTGATGCCGCCGATCTCGCGCAGCGTGTCGGCCACCAGGGCGGCGGTGCGGACCTCCTGGAAGGCGAGCTCGGGGTGGCGGTGGATCTCGCGCCTGAGGCGGATGATCTCGTCTTCGATCGCGCGGGCCTTGTCGAGCATGGAGAACCTCTTTTTCTTATTCCATCAAGCGAGGATAGGCGGCCAGGTGGCACGGTGACGCGCGCTCGCTCCGCTCGCGCCGGCTGGGTGACACGGTGACAAGGTGACCAGGTGACCAGGTGACCAGGTGACTGGATAACCAAGTTGTCTCTGGGTGTACCATGGGCTTCCGGCGTCCAAGGGTCACCCCGTCACCCAGCCACCCGGCCGCCCCGTCACCCCATCACCCGGCCGCCCCGTCACCCACGACAATGTCATACGTATTCACAAGCTCCTCGCCGCCGGCTGGCCGGAGCGTGAGCACGAGCCGGTACGTGCCGCGGCGCTCGGGGGTGAGGCGCAGCCGGTCGATCTCCAGCGCCATGCAGTCGGCCGGGATCTCCAGCGCCCGCTCGACCTGGGCTATCTGGGCGCCGTCGGGGTCGAGCAGGCGCGCCTCGAGCGTCGCCGGCACGTCGTGGTGGGCGTCGTTCACCAGGTACAGCGGCAGGTCCAACGGCTCGCCGGCGGGATAGCGGTCCTTCGCCAGCAGCGTGAAGAGGTACTGCGGGCTGAAGGCCAGCCGCAGCGCGTGGTACGAGCGCTTCGGCACCCGCCAGTAGTCCAGCACCGACCAGCTGACGCCCGGGTTGGGGTCGTGGAACATGAACGGCAGGATGCCGCCGGTCGGGCGGTACTTGGCGTGGCGCAGCCGGTCGATGTAGAAGCGGTTGATGTGGATCTGGTACGCCTGCGTCATCTCGACCAGCGCCTCGAGCGACGGGGCGCTGCGCCAGTCCAGCCAGTAGTCCATGATGTTGGGCTGGAACATGTGGCGCTCGGCGAGCCGCCGCCAGTCCACCTTGCGCACGTCGGGGTCCATGAACTTCACGCAGCTCTCGACGTTCGGGAAGCTCTGGGCGCCGAACTCGGTGACGAAGCGGATGTTGTCCGGGAAGCGGCGCGCGATCGTCTCCCAGGTGCGCAGCTCGCCGTAGATCTTGTACCAGCCGTAGTAGAAGTGGCCGTCGGTGCCGGGCCGGACGAGCGGCACGGCGTACTCGCCCGAGCTGCGCACGACGAAGCGCGTGCGGTCCTCCTTGCGCACCAGCTTCGCCAGGCGCGTGTCGAGCACGTCGCGGTTCCAGCTGTAGAGGAAGACCGAGGCGTAGGAGCGGGCGCGCATGTGCCAGCGCTCGTCCTTGGTGTCCACCACGAAGATCGGCTCGTTGTGCAGGCACCAGATCACCACCGAGGGGTGGTTGTAGAGCAGGCGCACCATCGCGCGCGCCTGGCGCTCGGCCTCCGGCAGCACCTCGCGGCGGTAGAGCCAGTGGAGCGGGAAGTCCTGCCAGATCAGCACGCCGGCCGCGTCGGCGGCCTCGAGCAGCGCCGGGTGGCCGACGTGGCCGTGGACGCGCAGCATGTTCATGTTGCACTCGCGCGCCAGGCGGATGTCCTCGGCGCAGCGCTCGGGCGTCACCGTCGCGAGCCGCGCGTCGGTGGGCGGGTAGTTGCTGCCCCGCACGAAGAAGCGCACGCCGTTGATGTGCGGCACCCAGTCGTGCATCTCGAACGTCCGCACGCCGAAGCCGAACGTGTGCGCGTCCGAGACCTGGCCGTCGGCCAGCACCTCGAGCGTGACCCGGTACATGTTCGGGTGGCCCATGTCGTGCGGCCACCAGAGCTGCGGGTCGCGCAGCTCGAGCACGCCGGCGATCTCCGCCTGGCCCTGCGCCAGCACGCGGCGCTGCTCGATCGTCTGGACCTCCCCGGCGAAGTTCTGCGGCCGGAACGTCCAGCGCAGCGTCACGTCCTGCGCGTGCTGCGCGTCGAGCGTGGCGCGGAAGCTGAGCTCGGCCACCTCGGCGCCGGCGGCGTTGGTGTGCAGCAGCGTCTCCTTGATCCGCACCGCGCCGGTGCCGATCAGCTCCACCGGCAGCCACACGCCGCCCGGGTTGAGCTGGGGGTCCATGCTGTCCCAGTGCGAGAAGACGCCGGTGATCAGCCGCTTGCCGTTCTTGACCGGCTCCTCGGGGCACTCGACCTCGATCACCAGCTCGTTCTCTTCGGCGACCCAGCGCGTGACCTCGTGCTCCTGGGGGATGAAGTAGCCCTCGTGGCGCCCGAGGTCCACGCCGTTGAAGTACGCCTGCGAGAAGTAGAACACGCCATTGAGGCGCAGCCAGTACCGCGTGGCGCGCGGCGCGGGCTCGCCCGATGGCTGGTCCCCGCCCCGCAGATCCGCGAGCCTGAAGCGCTTCCGGTAGACCATCGGCCCGACGTAGCGCTCGAGGAGCGGGTGCTGCTGCCAGTGGGCCGGGAGCTCCTGCTCGAGCCAGGCGTCGTCCGCAAGCGGGTAGAATCCCTGGCGGAAGGTGTCCACCGGGAGCAGGCGCCAGATGCCGTCGAGGGCTGTGACGTGCGGAAGCGACATATCGTTGGCGGAGGGTGTGCGGAAAAGCAGCGTCTATTCTAGGCGATGCTTCGGGGCGTGTCAAACCCGCCCGCGGCCCGCGTCACGCCCTGCGGCGTGCACGGTGCGCCCGGAGAATATGCGATAATAGCGCGGCAACAGAGCAGACGCTGACACACTAGACAAGGAGGTTGCATGTCCGGGGGCGTCAAGTCCGGGCTGATCTTTGGGCTAGCGAGCATCATCGTCGTCGGCGGTCTGACGATCATCCCGACGCTCGGCCAGCTCTGCTGCGGGCCGCTGGCGGCGCTGCTGCTGGGCGGGGTGGCTGGCTACCTGGGGGTGCGCTGGAGCGGGCCGTCGGCCGGCGTCGGGCAGGGGGCCATCGCCGGCGGCATAAGCGGGATCGGCGCCCTGATCGGCACGGTCATTGGCTTCATCCTCTACATCGCGCTCGTCCGCGCCATCCCCGAGACGCGGCAGATCCTGGAGGACACGCTGCGGCAGCAATCGGGCGCGGAGAGGCTGACAGCGGAGGATATCGACCTGCTGATGAGCATCGCGGGGCCGCTGGGCGGGTTCTGCTTCGGCATCCTGTGGCTGCTGTTCGCGCTCGGCACGGGCGTGCTCGGCGCGTGGATCGCGACGCGCCAGCGGGGCGGGGAGCAGCCTCAGCCGCCGATCACGATGCCGCCCCCCGCAGCATAGCGCAGCGTGTTACACCCGGCGCGCAGCCCGGTGTTGCACGCTGCGCATCGCTTCACACTACAGGCACGCCCGCAGCGCGTCCTCGAAGATCGCCAGCCCCTCGTCGGCCTGAGCCTCGGTGAGCACCAGCGGCGGGCAGAAGCGGATGGTGGACAGGCCGCACGTGAGCACCAGCAGCCCGCGGCGGAAGGCCTGCTCCATCACGCTGTTCGCCAGGGCGCGCGCCGGCTCGCGGGTGGCGCGGTCCTCCACCAGCTCGACGCCGATCATCAGGCCGCGCCCGCGCACGTCGCCGATCACCTCGTAGCGCTGCTGCAGCTCCTTCAGCCCGGCCATCAGGTGCGCGCCGACGCGCGCGGCGTTGGCGGCCAGCTCCTCCTCGACCAGCCCCAGCACCTCGTAGGCGGCGGCGCAGGCCAGCGCGTTGCCGCCGTAGGTGTTGCCGTGCGAGCCGGGCTCCCAGCGCTCGGTGAGCTCGCGGCGCGCCACCATCGCGCCGATCGGCATGCCGCCGCCCAGCCCCTTCGCCGAGGCGACGATGTCCGGCACGATCCCCTCCTGCTCGAAGGCCCACATCGTCCCGGTGCGGCCCACCCCGCTCTGCACCTCGTCGGCGATCAGCAGGATGCCGTGGCGGTCGCAGATCTCGCGCAGGCCGGTCAAGAAGCCCGGCGCCGGCACGACGTAGCCGCCCTCGCCCTGGATCGGCTCGACGATGATCGCGGCCACATCGCGCGGCGGCGCGACCGTGTGGAGCAGCGTGTGCTCGATGTAGTCCAGGCAGACCTCGGTCACGCGCTCGGCCGGCACGTCGAACGGCGTGCGGTAGGGGTTGGCGAAGAAGGCGTGGAAGGTGCCCGGCACCAGCGGGTAGTAGCCGCGCCGCTGCACCGACTTCGAGGCCGTGAGCGAGAGCGAGCCGTAGGAGCGGCCGTGGAACGCGCCGAAGAAGGCGATGATCCCCTGCCGCCCGGTGGCGTAGCGGGCCAGCTTGATCGACGCCTCCACCGCCTCGGTGCCGGAGTTGGCGAGGAACACCTGCCACTCCTGCTCGCGCGGCATCAGGGACGCCAGCCGCTCGCCGAGCTTGACCATCGGCTCGTTGTAGAAGTCCGTCCCCGCCATGTGGATGAAGCGCGTCGCCTGCTCCTGGATGGCGCGCACCACGCGCGGGTGCGAGTGCCCGGCCGACACCACCGCGATGCCGGCGTTCAGGTCCAGGTAGCGGTTGCCGTCCACATCCCAGACGTAGCACCCCTCGCCGCGCTCCATGACGAACGGGTACACGCGCCCCATGCACGGCGCGAACACCTTGCTGTCACGCGCGATAAGCTCCTCGGCCCGCGGGCCAGGTACGGAGGGGAATGCGGGGATGGTTACAGATGTATCAGTTGTTGTCACGTAGCTCCTCCTCTTGGCACGACATCATCGTCGCGGCCGCGGTTCGTCCGCGTCATGCTGTAAACCGCAAAATTGTAGCGGAGGGCTACGGGGGGTGTCAAACACCCGCGCCCGCTCGCCGGCTTCCTACAGCGTGATCAGCCGGCGGCGGACGGCGATGCTGACCGCCTCGGTGCGGTTGGCGGCGCCGAGCTTGCCGAGGATGTTCTGCACGTGGACCTTGACGGTGCGCGGCGCGATCTGCAGCTCCGCGGCGATCTCGGCGTTGCTGTGCCCCTGCCCCATGAGCATGAGCACCTCCAGCTCGCGCGGCGTGAGCGCCTCGCCCTCCCCGCCGCCGCTGGTCGCGCCGACCAGGCGCGCGGCCACCTCGGGCGCCAGCAGCGTCTGGCCGCGCTGCACGGCCCGGATCGCCGCCACGAGCTCGTCCGCCGAGGCATCTTTGAGCAGGTAGCCCTGCGCCCCGGCCCGCAGCGCGGTGAAAATGTACTCGTCGGTGGTGTAGGTGGTGAGCACCAGCACCCGCGCGTCGGCGAAGCGCTCGCGGATGCGCCGCGTGGCCTCGGCCCCGTCCATCACGGGCATCTGCAGGTCCATCAGCACCACATCGGGCCGCAGCCGCTCGAACTGCTCCACCGCCTCGCGCCCGTTGGCCGCCTCGCCCACGATCTCGATCTCGGGCTCGTCCTCGAGCAGCGCGAGCAGCCCCTCGCGCACGATGCGCTGGTCCTCTGCGAGCAAGATGCGGATCGTCATGGCCGCGGGAACAGCTCGCGCCGCATGCCGCTGTCGGACGCGCGCAGCGGCTCGTCAGCCGTGACCGGTGTCCGTGTCGCGCCGCTCATGGTCGTCCCCTCCATCCGCCCGCCCCGCCGGCCGGGCGATGAACATGCTAACACAGGTCCCCTGGCCGGGACCGCTCGCGATGGCGATCGCGCCGCCCGCCAGCCGCGCCCGCTCGCGCAGGCTCAGGAGCCCGAACCCGCCGCTGTTCTGCCCCGCTGGCTGCGCCGCGCCCTCGAAGCCGCGCCCGTCGTCGCGCACCTCCAGCCGCACGCCCGCCGCGTCCACCCGCAGCTCGACCTGCGCCGAGCTGGCCTGGGCGTGCTTCTCGACATTCTGCAGCGCCTCCTGCGCCACCCGCAGCACCTGCGTCGCCGCGGCGGAGTCGATCGGCGGCGGCGGCCCGACGTGCTGGAAGCTGCCCGCCACACCGCTGCGGGCCGTGAAGTCGCTCGTCAGCTGCTCCAGCGCCGCCGCCAGCCCGGCCGCGTCCACCGGCGGCTCGGCGAGCGCCCACACGCTGCGCCGCACGTCCTCCAGCGTCGCGCGGGACAGCTCGTGCGCGCGGGTCAGCCGCGCCCGCGCCCGCGCCGGGTCGCGGTCGAGCGCCCGCTGCGCCGCCTCGAGCTGCATCGTCAGCGCCGTCAGCCCCTGCGCGATGGTGTCGTGCAGCTCGCGCGCCAGGCGGTTGCGCTCGGCCAGCGTCGCCGACTGGCTCGCCTGCTCGGCCAGCCGGGCGTTCTCCGCAGCCAGGCGCGCCAGATCGTCGCGCTCGCGCGCCAGCTCGGCCGCCAACCGGGCCGTGCGGTCGCGCGCCTCGGCCTGGGAGAGCGAGACGCGCACGAACGCCTCCATCAGCGCCATGAGCGCGGCGTACGCCAGCACCGGGAACGCCAGCCCCGCCAGCGTGCGCTGCCCTCCCAGCCACAGCCCCAGCGCGATGACGCCCAGGTACGCGGCGCCGGTGACAGCCGTGCGCCCGATCCGGTAGGACAGCGCGGCGTGGACGAACGGCACGCACAGCAGCGCCTGCTGGATGTGCGGATCGCCGCTGAGGACCAGCAGCCCCAGCCCCACGGCTCCCCACAGCAGCAGGTATCGCCAGCGCGGCAGGGTCAGCAGCTGGCAGAGCGGCGCGGGCAGCCGGTGCGCCTCCACAAGCAGCAGCGCCGCCAGCGCCAGCCCGATGTACGGCAGCGTCCGCGCCGGCCCCCAGCCGGAGGCCAGCCCGATCGCCAGCGGCGCGCCACAGGCCACGAGCCAGCAGCCGCGCGCCGCCCACTGCAGCGACCCGCCGATCGCGTCGCCGGTTGAAGTAGGGTGCGTCGAAGATGTAGGCATGGCTGCGAGGTATTATACCTGCGCAGCCGCCGCTTCCCCCTGGGCCTGGCGCAGCCGCTGGCGCGCCCGCCCCCTCCCAGCGGTCACCGGGACGTGAGCGGTGGCCGCGGCCAGCCCGAACTGCGGCATATTGTTGTAGACCGCCTCCATCGCGCCCGCCTCCACCAGATACGTCTCGTGCCAGATCCCCACGCTGCCGTCGTTGCCGACGTTCTTGAAGAACTCGCGCATCGCCGCCGCGTGCGGGTCGTTCGGATCGCGCGCGAAGCGCTCCAGGTGATCGAACGAGCGCCAGTACTGCACCAGCATCACGCTGCGCCAGCCGACCCACGTGTGCGCCCCGAGCATGCCCTTCTCCGGGTTGCCGAACAGCGTGTTCAGCATCGGCATCATGGCCCGGAACGCCGGGAACCACTTGCGCACCGCCAGCAGCTGGTTCACGCGCATCCCGACCAGAAAGACCACCATCGGCTCATTGGACTCGGCCGTGTAGCGCCCTGGAAATACCTGAGCCATCCCCTGCTCCCAATAAATTCGAATCCTCCGTGCCCTCCGTGCCCTCCGTGGATCGCGTTGGGGCTGCTCCGTGCCCTCCGCGGATCATTCGCGGCGCCGCCGGGCGATCAGCGCCACGCCCACCAGGATCAGCAGCGCCGGCAGCAGCGGCGCGCTGGCCTCCACCAGAGTCGCGTACATGTCGAGCGCCCGCGGCGCCGTCCACTTCAGCAGGCCGATCGCCGGCCAGATCAGCCACAGCGTCCACCACGGAGACCACTCGCAGCTCCCTCCGCCCCTCGCGCGCTGGCCGCCCAGGTCCAGCCGGGTCGTCTCGCCGGTATACGCCACGTCCAGCCGCTCTTCGCCCAGGCCGTCCGCCGCGCTCACCTGCGCTCGCCTCACTCCACGCATCGCAGCTCTCCTTCGCGAAACAGCCGCCCGGGCGCATCAGCCGCCGTGCCGCATGCCCCGGCGCTGCCGCGCCGCTCAACCGCTTCTGAGCTCTATGGTAGCTACATGCGCCGCCCGCCGCATCATCACTCATCGGTATCTTGCGCGCCCAGAGGGCATATCGCCCACATATGCCGAAAGGACTAGACGCCTGCCCGCCGCGCCAGGGGCGCCGCCGCAGCCCGTGTGGAACACGCGCAGCCCGGTTCAGTGGTATAGTAGAGAGGCCCAAACCTCAGAGCACCGAGGAGCACCTGCCATGGCCTACGCATCACTCATCGGCGCGCGTGTCCGCCGCAAGGAAGACCCTCGCCTGATCACAGGCGCCGGCACCTACGTCGGCGACCTCAAGCTGCCGGGCATGCACCACGTGGCCTTTGTGCGCAGCCCATACCCGCACGCCCGCATCCGCAGCATCGATGCCTCGGCCGCGCTCAGCCGCCCGGGCGTCGTCGCGGTCGTCGAGGGGCGCGACCTCCTCGAGGCCTACGGGCCGCTTCCCTTCAGCGGCGGCGAGGGCGGCGACCAGGCCGGCTGGACGCAGCGCCCCTTCTCGCACTACGCCATCTCGGTCGACCGGGTGCGCCACACCGGCGAGATCGTCGCCGCGGTGATCGCGGCCACCCCGCAGGCCGCCGCGGACGGCGTCGCCGACGTGGTAGTGGACTGGGAGCCGCTCCCGGCGGTGGTGGACATGGAGCAGGCCGCGCGCCCGGACGCGCCGCGGCTGTTCGACCAGCTGCCCAGCAACGTCGACCACGTCTGGCACCGCAGGCACGGCGACGTCGAGGCCGCCTTCGCGAGCGCCCACCGGGTGGTGCGGCTGCGCATGCACAACCAGCGGCTGGCCGGCGTGCCGATGGAGGGCCGCGCCGTAGTCACCGCCCTCGATGCGACCACCGGCGGCCTGACGGTCTGGACCAGCACCCAGGCGGCGCACTGGATCCGCCGCGACCTGGCCGAGGTGCTGGGCCTGCACGAGAACCAGATCCGCGTGATCGCCCCCGACGTCGGCGGCGGCTTCGGCGTCAAGATCGGGATCTACCCCGAGGAGGTCGCGCTCGCCGCGCTCACGCGCCGGTACGGCCTGCCGCTGCGCTGGGTCGAGGGGCGGCTGGAGCACATGCTCGCCACCACCCACGGCCGCGCCCAGATCGCGGACTACGAGGCTGCGGTGGCCGAGGACGGCACGGTGACAGCGCTGCGCGCCCGCGTGCTCGCCGACCTGGGCGCCTACCCGGTGTCGGCCGACATCCCCAACCTCACCGGCCAGATGGCGGTGGGGGTCTACAAGATCCCGGCGGTGGACTTCGAGGTCACCTGCGTGTACACGAACACCACGCCGGTGGCCGCCTACCGCGGCGCCGGCCGGCCCGAGGCGGCCTTCTACATCGAGCGCCTGATGGACGCCGTGGCCGACGAGCTCGGGCTCGACCCGGCCGAGGTCCGGCGGCGCAACTTCATCCCGCCCGACGCCTTCCCCTACAAGACGCCGGTCGGCACGATCTATGACTCGGGCGAGTACGAGAAGGCGCTGAACAAGGCCCTCGAGGTGTCGAACTACGCCGCGCTGCGCGAGGAGCAGCGGCGGCGCCGCGCGAGCGGGGAGGGGCCGCTGCTCGGCATCGGCCTCGCCTGCTACGTCGAGATGTGCGGCTTCGGGCCGTTCGAGAGCGCCCACGTGCGCGTCGAGCCCAGCGGCACCGTCACGGTGATGTCCGGCATCTCGCCGCACGGCCAGGGCACGGGCACCACCTTCGCCCAGATCGTCGCCGACCAGCTGGGCGCTGATTTCGACCAGGTGGTGTTCAAGGCCGGCGACACGGCCAACACGCCGATGGGCCACGGCACCATGGGCAGCCGCAGCCTCGCGGTGGGCGGCGGGGCGCTGGTGCGCGCCGTGGAGCAGGTGCGCGAGAAGGCGCGGCGCATCGCCGCCAGCATGCTCGAGGCCGCGCCCGAGGACATCGTGCTGGAGGACGGGCGCTACCACGTCCGGGGCGCGCCGGACAGCGGCCTCACGCTCAAGGAGATCGCCCAGCGGGCCTACTCCGACGAGCTGCCGGACGCCATCACGCCCGGCCTCGAGGCCACCCACTTCTTCAAGCCGCCGGAGCTGATCTACCCGTTCGGCGCCCACGTCGCGGTGGTGGAGGTGGAGCCGGAGACCGGCGAGGTGCGCGTCCGCGCCTACTACAGCGTCGACGACTGCGGGCCGCGCATCAGCCCCTTGCTGGTGGCCGGCCAGGTCCACGGCGGTCTGGCGCAGGGCATCGCTCAGGCGCTGCTCGAGGAGGTGGTGTACGACGAGAGCGGCCAGCTGCTCAGCGGCACGCTGATGGACTACGCGCTGCCCCGCGCCGACGACCTGCCGCACTTCACGCTGGACAAGACCGAGACGCCGACGCCGCACAACCCGCTCGGCGCCAAGGGCATCGGTGAGGCGGCCACGATCGGCTCGACCCCGGCGGTCGCCAACGCGGTGGTGGACGCGCTCAGGCACCTGGGCGTGAAGCACCTCGATATCCCGATGCGCCCCGAGAAGGTCTGGCAGGCGATACACCGGCGGTAGAGCCCCGCGATGCCGCATGCGCGATGTGTGTGTCGCGAGCGCCCCTCGCGCCGCACATCGCGCATGGCGCAGGAGAGAGCAGCACCGTGAGCGAGCAACACAACGACGGGCTACCGGAGCACGTCCGGCTGATCGACGACATGCACCTCGGCCGGCCGCACGTGATCGGCACCTACCTGCTGCTCGGCGACGAGCCGGCGATCGTCGACCCGGGCCCGGCGAGCGTGCTGCCGGCCCTCGAGCGCGGGCTCCGCGCCCACGGCCTGGAGCTGCGCGACCTGCGCGCGGTGCTGCTCACCCACATCCACCTGGACCACGCGGGCGCCACCGGCTCGCTGGTGCGCGCCCTGCCCCACCTGCGCGTCTACGTCCACGAGCGCGGCGCGCCGCACATGGCCGCGCCCGAGAAGCTGATCCGCAGCGCCACGCGCCTGTACGGCGAGCGCATGGACGAGCTGTGGGGCGAGATCCTCCCCGTGCCATCCGAGAACCTCACCGCGCTGGTCGGCGGCGAGACGCTGCGCCTGGGTCGGCTGGCGCTGCAGGTGTACGACGCGCCCGGCCACGCATCCCATCACCTGCTGTACCTGGACGGCAGCTCCGGCACGGCGTTCGTCGGCGACACCGCGGGCGTGCGCATGCCGGGCTCCGCCTATGTGTGCCCGGCGACGCCCCCGCCGGACATCGACCTGGAGGCCTGGCGGCGGACGCTGGATCAGCTGGAGCAGTTCGGCCCGCGGCTGCTGTGCCTGACCCACTTCGGCCCGGCGCACGACCCCGCGGCGCACATCGACGCGCTGTGGCGCCACACGCTGAGCTGGGCTGAGACCGTTCGTAAGAGCCTGGAGAGCGGTGAGGAGGAGAAGGCGGCAGTGGAGCGGCTGGAGGCGCTCGCCGCGGCGCAGATCGCCGCCAGCGGCAGCGACGCAACGCCGGAGGAGTACGCGCGCGCCGCCTCGGTCGAGATGAGCTGGCAGGGGTTAGCGCGCTACTGGCGCAAGCGCGCCGCGAGCCCTTAGCTGTAGGCGTACTTCCGCCACACGTCGTGCCGCTCCAGCTCGCCGAGCAGCGCGAACGCCACGAACTGCGGCTGCCGGGGGACGGTCAGCAGCTTCATGTTCGCCTCTTCGGGCGTGCGGCCGCCCTTGCGGTGGTTGCACTCGCGGCAGGCCGCCACGACGTTATCCCACGTCGTCTGCCCGCCGCGCGAGCGCGGCAGAATGTGGTCGACCGTGAGGTTCGAGCGCCCAGGCTGGATACCGCAGTACTGGCAGGTCTCGCGGTCGCGCGCGAGCACGCCGCGGCGCGAGCAGGGGAGGCGCAGGCGCCGGGGGATCCTGATGTAGCGCACCAGCCGGATCACCAGCGGGACGGCGAAGGAGATGCCGCGGGCGCGCAGGCGCTGGCTCGCCGCCTCGACGAGCTCGGCCTTATCCTGGAGCAGCAGCACAATGGCCCGGCGTGTGGAGATCAGCTGCAGCGGCTCGTAGCTGGCGTTGAGGACGAGGACTCGTTGCCCCAAGGGTAATCCTCCGTTCAAAAGCTACATCGAGATGCGTGCGCTCTTGAGGAGGGAGAACCCTCGCAACAACAGCGCTAGCCTATCACATCCGCGGCGCTCGCCGCGAGCACCGCGCGTAGCGTTTGCGTGCCGCAGACTTGCCGGTAGTGGCAGCGCGCTGGCGCAGCCGCGGCGCAGATGCTGGGGCGACGCATCCCGGCCTGCGGCCGAATCGCTCCGCCCGAAACAGAGTTATATGCGCGCGTCACCACACCAGCATCCCCACAAAGGCGCTATTTAGTGCTACATTCTGCACGACAGCAGCACTTGTAGCATACACCAGAACATGTGCGTCTGTCAAATCCCGCCGCCACATCAGCGAGCCATCGCTGCGAGACTCCGCCGTAGCCTCCCGGCAGGGCCGAAGAATATGTGACAATTTGGCTATCTCCTTCGTTCTAAAGAGTGTGCTATACTTTCGGGAACGGGGAGAGTTATGTCCGCTGTGCCGACTCAGCCTCAGCGCGTCGTACGGCCGAGTGAGATAGGCATGTTCAACCAGGAGACTTGGCGCCGCCGCATCGCCGAGCAGCTCAACGGCTTCGCCCGCAACCCGCGCCAAGAGCTACAGATCGCCGGCACAACGAGCATGCTGGCGTACCTCGTGACCCAGACACTGGCCCCCTTCCTCGAAGCGTTCCACACCGAGCCAGTCGCCGCAGTGCTGACGCTGGCAGAGATCGTACGGGGGCCCGGCGCTGACCAGATCGTGCGCCGGGCAACTCGTATGCGCTACCAGCACGCCGTGCAGGTGGAGCGCGAGCTGCGCGGCAGCCAGGAGCTGCGCGCCGCCTCCGAGCAGCTGCTGGTCGAGCTCCAGACCATTCCGATCGCCCGCCAGCGCCTCAACGGCGCCCGCGAGGAGTGGCTGCGCGCCAGCCTCGAGCGGGACCTGGAGGCCTACCCCGGCGAGTTCGCGCAGCTCCGCCGCGTGCTCTCCGACCCGGGCGGGCAGGCGCGCGCCGAGGCGCTGCGGCAGCTTCGCGCCCGGAACGGCCGCTACACCCCCGCGGACCTGGTGCTGCTGCACGACGGCCTGCGCGACGGGGCCGCCCACGTGCGCGCCTCCGCCGCCCGCCTGCTGGGCATGATCGCCGATCCCCCGCCGCCGCTACTGACCAAGACGCTGGTCCACGTGGCGCTGCACGACTGCGACGCCGAGACGCGGTTCGCCGCGGCGCGCGCGATCGGCATGCTGCGCCACAACGTCACCTCGCCCCAGCTGCTCGACCAGCTCTGGAACCACCTGTTCGACAGCGACAGCTTCGTCCGATCTGCGGCCGCCCTGGTCCTCGGCCAGCTCGGCGACATGGCCGGCACGGCGCAGATCATCAGCCACCTGACCAGGCTGCTCGAGGACGAGGACATCTACACGCGCGAGGCTGCGGCGCGCGCCCTCGGCCGCATCGGCGCAGCCGCCGCCACGCCCGAGGTCATCGAGGCGCTCACACGAGCAGCCCAGGACAGCGACCTCCAGGTGCACGAGGCCGCCACCGACGCGCTGGTCATGCTGCGCGAGGCGCGTGCCAACCCGGACGCCGAGATCGTCGTGGCGGCGTAGCGCCAACCTGCCCTATCCCTACGCCGCCTCAGCCCCACCCTGCTCCCCAGCGTCAGGCTGCCTGCCTGCGCGCGCCTCCTTCGCCGGAATCGGCTGCACCGGCTGCAGCATCCGCACGCTCATCGCGACCAGCGCCAGGCTGAACAGCGCGGAGAGCAGCACGTACAGCAGCCACGGGGCCGGCACCAGCAGCTCGGCGCTGCTCGTCCGCACCACCTCGAAGAACGGGCTGCCGCCCGCGTCGAGCTGGTTCGCCGTTATCCCCAGCGCGATGAAGGGGTGCGCCGCGATGAACAGCCGGCTGAGGTAGATGAACAGCGCGGAGTCCAGCAGGTCGGTCGAGAGGTCGCTGGTGAACACCAGCCCGAAGATCACCACCAGGAAGGGGATGCCGAGCAGCATCAGGATGATCGACCCCAGCGCGAAGCTCGTCGCGCCGAGCGTGCTCTGCGTCACCGAGGACCAGAACAGGCCAACCGAGGCGTAGAACACCGCCGTCGCCACCAGCCCGGCCAGCGCGATCAGCACCTCCGCGGCGCTCACGCCGCCGAAGAGAAACGCCAGGCTCATCACCGGCACGACCGACAGGATCAGCAGCAGCGCGAACGCCAGCGCCGACGCCAGCTTGCCCCACACGATCTGCCACGGCGACAGCAGCGAGCTGATCAGCAGGTCGTACGTCTGGCGCTCCTTCTCGCCGGCGATGCTGCCCGAAGTGAGCGCCGGCGTGATCACGCACACCTCGACCAGCGCCACGGCCGCGATCACCAGGAACAGCGCCTTGCCGATCTGCCTGCCGGCGTTCAGGTCCGACCCGATGTTGCCGGCGAGGCCCGAGTAGAGCAGCAGCGTGACGCTGCTCAGGACCAGCAGGTACACTGTGAGCAGCACGAACGCCCGCGGGCCGCGCATCCGGCTCCGCAGCTCCTTCACCAGGATCGGGTTGAACTCGAACATACACGCTCCAGGTCACATGCCCGGCGACGCTCCCTCGCGGGGAGGTGCGGAGGGCCGCTGGCCCTCTGAGATTTTTCCGTCGCTCTGCGGCAGCTGCGCTGCCGCAGAGCGACGGAAAGAGAAGAGCCTGGGGAGGCTTCGCCTCCCCAAAACCCCTCCAGGGCGCTCCCACCGCGCCACTGAGCCGCGCATTAGGGGAGTCCTGGGGAGGCTTCGCCTCCCCAAAACCCCTCCAGGGCGCTCCCACCGCGCCGCAGAGCGGCAGAAGCAGTCTTCCGAGGGAAGCTTCGCCTCCCCAACCCCTTCCCAGGGGTGCGGGGCGCAGCCACCGCACACGCCGCCTCGCCTACACGATGCCCTGCGTGACGTGCAGGAAGATATCCTCCAGGTCGCCGGCCTGCTCGGCGAAACGCGTCACCGGGACGCCGTTGGTGACCAGCAGCGCCAGCATCTCGGCCATGCCGCGCTCGTCGCCGGCATAGTCCACCAGCAGGGTCGACAGGCCGTCGGCCGGGGCGGGGTCGGCCGCGGGGGTGCCGGCGCCCTCTTCGGCCGGCGCCGCGTCGAGCCCCTCGTCGGGCGCGATCGTCTCTCCGCTGTCCCCGACCGCGGCCGGGGCCTGCGGGGCGTGCGCGTGCCGCACCCCGAGCACGCCGGGGAACGAGCGCAGCAGCTCCTCGGCGCGCCCGGGGTGAGCCAGCACCCGCAGCTCGAGCGAGCGGTGCGGCTGGAGCGAGCGCAGGATATCCTGGACGTCCCCCGCCGCCAGCAGCCGGCCGCGCTCGATGATCGCGATGTGCGTGCACATCTCGGCCAGCTCGGTGAGGATGTGCGAGCTGATCATGATCGTCTTGCCGAGCGCGCGCAGCTCCTTGAGCAGCTCGCGCAGCTCGATCCGCGCGCGCGGATCCAGGCCGCTCGCCGGCTCGTCCAGGATCAGCAGGCGCGGGTCGTGCATCATCGTGCGCGCCAGGCTCAGGCGCTGCTTCATGCCGCGCGACAGGTTCATCACCAGGTCGTCGCGCTTGTGCGCCAGGTCCACCAGCTCGAGCAGCTCGCCGATCAGCACCGCGCGCCGCTCGGCCGGCACCCCGTAGGCGCGGCCGAAGAAGTCGAGGTACTCCCACGACTTCATGTTGTCGTACACGCCGAAGAAGTCCGGCATGAACCCGACCACGCGCCGCACCCCGCGGGGGTCCTTCGTGACCGAGATCCCCGCCACGCGCGCCTCGCCCTCGCTGGGCTGCAGCAGCGTGGTGAGGATGCGCATTGTCGTGGTCTTGCCGGCGCCGTTCGGGCCGATGAAGCCGAAGATCGCCCCCTCGGGGATCTGGAGGTTGAGGTGGTCCAGCGCGAGGTTCGATCCGAAGCGGCGGGTCAGGTCGCGGGTCTCGACGATCAGGGGCATCGGCAGCTCCAAGTCGTACCATCCGCTGCGCATGATATGCGTATGATACCCCTTTTTCAGCCGAGCATCCAGCCGTGCTACAATAGCGCTGTGGCGTGATGGCGCGGCGGCTTCGCCGCAGGACCATCACGCCACATTTGCACCCCACCGCGGCGGAGAGAGGGGTTTTCCGTGAGCATGACGCACCAGCCAGGGGAGGCGGCGCCCGAGCGCCCGCACCTGATCTTCTTCGCGGAGGCGGGCGGCCAGGCGCTGCTCGAAACGCTCCGGACGCCCGGCACGCTCCAGGCGCTCGCCGCGCACGCCTTCGGCGTCGCCGTGCCGCTGGACCGGCTGGACGAGGACCAGGCGGCGGCGGTGCGCCTGCTCAACCAGTGCGGCGTCGAGACGGTGGCGTGGCTGGTGCTGCCGGCCGAGGACGGCGAGGCCCTCAACCTGCAGAACTACCCGCAGGCGCTGGACCGCTACCGGGCGTTCCGCAGCTGGGCCCAGGGCAACGGCCTGCGCTTCCAGGCCGTCGGGCTGGAGTTCGAGCCGCCGCCCGACGACATCGAGCGCGGCGGCTGGCACGCCCTGCGCGCGGTGGCCGGGCGCCTGTGGCTGGCGCGCGACAACGCGCTGTACCCCTCGGCGCGCGCCGCCTACGCCGAGCTGGTGGCCGCCATCCAGCAGGACGGCTACGAGGTCCACACCTACCAGATCCCGCTGATCGCCGACGACCGCCGCGCCGGCACGACGATCATCCAGCGGGCGCTCGACATCGCGGACCCGCCCGCCGACCTGGACGTGCTGGTCTGCTCGAGCCGCTTCCCGGTCGGCTGGCTCGACTTCGACCTGGGCGGGGCGCTGATCGACAGCTACGGCGCGGCCGCTGATGCGCTGGCGGTCGGCGCAGCCACGCCCGACGACGGCTCCCCGGCGTGGCCGACGCTGCGGCGCGACCTGCTGATCGCCGCGGGGCACGTCGACACGATCTATATCGCGACGCTCGAGATGTGTGTGTCGGCCGGGCTGCTGGAGCGGATCGCCGGCCTGGACTGGGGCGCGCGGGCGCGGCCGGCGCTCCTGCCGCGCGCCCTGGTGATGCTGCTGCGCGCGCTCCTGCTGATCGCCCTCTTCATCGGGCGCCACGCGCGCACCGCCCTCGCCTGGTCCGGCTGGGCGCTGGCGCTGCTCCTCTGGCTGCGCCACCGGCGAACGGCCGCCGCCACGCGCCGCCGGTGATCACCCTTCGCCGGCCTCGCGGGCGAGGAGCGCCTGCTTGCGCGCCAGGCCCCAGCGGTAGCCGCCTAGCTCCCCGTCGCCGCGCACGACGCGGTGGCACGGGACGGCGACGGCCAGCGGGTTCGCGGCGCAGGCCTGGGCGACTGCTCGCGCCGCCGTGGGCCGCCCGATGCGCTCCGCAACCTGCGCGTAGCTGGCGGTCGTGCCGGCCGGGATGGCCCGCAGCGCCTCCCAGACGCGGCGCTGGAACGCCGTCCCCTGGATGTCTAGCGGCACGCGCAGCTCGCCGCGCGGCGCCTCGACAAACGCCAGCACCTGCGCGACCCACTCGTTGAAGCCGGCGTCCGCCTCGCGCAGCTCGGCCTGTGGGAAGCGGGCGCGCAGCTGCTGCGCCAGCTCCTCCGGGCCGTCCCCGAACTCGATCGCCGCCACCCCGCGCTCGGTGGCGGCGACCAGCACCCAGCCGAGCGAGCACGGCGCGACGGCGTAGCGGATCTGCACGCCCGCGCCGCCGCCGCGGTACGCCGAGGGAGTCATCCCCAGCTCGGCGCCCTCCGCCGCGTAGAAGCGGCTGCTCGACTCGTAGCCGGCGTTGTGCAGCGCGTCGGTGACCGTCGCGTCCCTGAGGAGCCGGTCGCGCACCCGGCGGCTGCGGTGGCCGAGCGCGTACTGCTTGGGCGTCACCCCCACCAGCTCCTTGAACAGCCGCTGGAAGTGGTACGGGCTGAGGCCGGCGCCCGCGGCCAGCTCACGCAGCGCGGGCGGCTTCTCGGCCGCCTCGATCTGCCGGCAGGCGCGCAGGATCGCGTCGGCGTGCGCTGCGGCCCCCGGGCCCCGCGAGCCGCAGCGCTTGCACGGCCGGAACCCGGCCCGCTCGGCGTCCGACGGCGTGTCGAACAGCTGGACGTTGGCGCGGTTCGGCCTGCGGGACGGACACCAGGGCCGGCAGTAGACGCCGGTGGTGCGCACGCCGTAGACGAACGCCCCGTCGGCCTCGCGGTCGCGGCGCAGGATCGCCTCCCAGCGAGCGGCCTCGCTCATATATCTCCCGGCAATGCTCTCGTTCATCGCATTCCCCCAAATGGATCTGCTGCTGGCAGCTGCCGGGATCGTACCATCAGGCGCGCGAGGCCGCCATCCGTTTCTTGCGGTGTAATTCTGCGCGGCCTACTGCTCGGCCGCCCAGGGCGGGCCGGCGAGCACGCGCCGGGCGCCGCCGGCCTCCAGGGTCACCCGGGTGGGCAGCGCCTCGGCCTCTCGCCCCGGCTCAGAGAGCCAGCGCCGGCCGCGGCGCACGACGATCAGCATGCCCTCCTGGTCGCCCACCGCGGTGAAGCTGTCGCTCCCCTGGCCGCGGTACACCTGGACGCCGAGCTGGGCGCAGAGCTGCTCCACCGTCGCGGGCACGTCGTCGGTCGCCAGGCCGATCTCGTTGACCGACAGTATGTCGCGCGGGGTGAAGTCGTGGCTCACGGCGTTCGGGAGCGAGTGGCGGGCGATCAGCTCGCCGATGTTGCCGGCCGGGTCGGTGAAGTACACCGCGTCGGCGTTCCAGTCCTCGAAGTGGAACCGCGTCCGGCCGTCGCCGTCCGGGCGCAGGGGCGTGCGCTGCTCCAGCCAGGCGGCCGCCTGCTCGTAGCGGTTCTCGGGGATGATGAACGCGAAGTGGTAGACGCCGCTCCAGCCGGCGGGGGCGGGGCGGAAGATCAGCCGCGACGCGCCGATCTGCAGCGCGAGCGCGGTGTCGGTTCGCTCGGCGGGCAGGCCGAGCACCTGGGTGTAGAACCTGTGCTGCGCGGCCAGGTCCGGGGCCAGCAGCTCCAGCTCGTGGATGCGCATGGTCGTCTCTCCTTAACGTACGTGGCTGACGCGGTGGCCCTGGGGGTCGCCTGCGCCAGCGCCGCGGGGGAGACCAGCGGGGCCTCGCCTTCTCAGGGCCCCTCGGAGCGGCGGGAAGCAGGCGGGCGACCGGGTCACCTGGGCGGATCGTAGCGGGTGGGCCGGGCCGAAGGAAGGGACGCGCGGCGGGCCCTGGCCTGTACGTAAGGGCAAATCGGCGGCGGGGGCCGGTGTGGCGCGGCCGCGCACCCCTGCGCGGCGCTCAGGGGATGGCGAGGGCCTTCGGCGGCTCCCGCAGGTTGGAGTCGCGATCGGGGCTCCGGCCGGCACGGCGCCTTGCGCAGCGGGAAGGCGGGCGGGCCGGCGCCGAGGCTACTTTCTCCAGACGGCGCGCCGGCGGCGCGCGTGGAAAAGATTGTAACCTGCCTGGGCTTGGGAATGGGAGTATAATGGCGCTGTATCGCCGAGTAGAAGAAGAAGGAGGCGTCTGTGAATATCGCCCCCGGGATCTTCAAAGCCTATGACATCCGCGGCATCTACCCGACTGAGCTGAACGAGGACGGCGCCTACGCGATCGGGCGCGCGTTCGTCACATTCCTCGGCGCGCGCGAGGTGATCGTCGGCCACGACATGCGCCTGTCTGGCCCCTCGCTCTTCGAGGCGGTGACGCGCGGCATTATGGACCAGGGCGCCGACGTGGTCAACATCGGGCTGGTGAGCACCGACCAGTACTACTTCGCGTGCACCAAGCTCGGCCTGCCGGGCATGATGGTGACCGCGTCGCACAACCCGAAGCAGTACAACGGCTTCAAGATGGTGCGCCAGATGCCCTACCTGCTCAGCGGGGCCGAGGGCATCCAGGACCTGCGGCGGATCGTCGAGCAGGATGCCTTCGCGCCGGCCGGGGGCAAGGGCAGCATGCGCTCGGTCGACCTCTCGGAGCAGTTCATCGAGGCGGTGCTGGGCCTGATCGACGTCGAGCGGCTGCGGGGCGCGGGCCTCAAGGTGGTGGCCGACACCGGCAACGGCACCGTCGGCCCGATCCTGCGCCGGGTCTACGAGCGCCTGCCGGTGGAGCTGGTGGGCATGTACCTCGAGCCGGACGGCAACCTGCCCAACCACGGGCTCGACCCGCTGCAGCCGGAGAACCGCGCGGATCTGGAGCAGCGGGTGGTGGCCGAGCGGGCGGCGGCGGGCTTCGCCTTCGACGGCGACGGCGACCGCTTCTTCGTGATCGACGACCGGGGCACGTTCGTCTCGGGCGACTTCCTCACCGCGCTGCTCGGGCGCTACCTGCTCGGCAAGGCGCCGGGCAGCAAGATCGTGTACGACGTGCGCGCCTCGTGGGCCGTGCCGGACCTGATCTCCGCCGCGGGCGGCACCCCGCTGATGGAGCGCGTCGGCCACGCCTTCATCAAGCGCCGCATGGCGGACGAGAACGCCCTGTTCGGCGGCGAGGTCACCGGCCACTACTACTTCCGCGACTTCAACTACGCCGACTCGGGGATCATCCCCTCGCTGCTGGTGATGGAGATGATCGCCACCGCCGGGCAGCCGCTCTCGGCGCTGCTCGCGCCGCTGGAGGCGAAGTACTTCATCTCCGGCGAGATCAACTCCACCGTCGCCGACCCGAAGGGCAAGATGGAGGAGATCGCCCGGCGCTACGCCGACGGCACCGTCGAGCGGCTGGACGGCATCTCGGTGACCTACCCGGACTGGCACTTCAACGTGCGCGCCTCGAACACCGAGCCGCTCATGCGCCTCAACCTGGAGGCCAAGAGCCGCGAGCTGATGGAGCAGAAGCGCGACGAGGTGCTGGCGATCATCAGGGGCTAGCCCGCAGCGGGCCGGCTGCCGCCAGCTGGAGGAGGAGCGTGGAGGGCCGCTGGCCCTCCACAGGCTTCCTGGGAGGCGGCGCGACGGCGGAACTCACGTGCTGGCGGCCGATCGCCCGGTTGCCCTCCGGCCCCCGCCTGTGCTACAATTGCGTGCGCGGGGACGTGGCGAAATGGCAGACGCGCAAGTCTTAGGAACTTGTGGAGCAATCCGTGAGGGTTCGAGTCCCTCCGTCCCCACCACGCTGCCGCGCCTGCACGTTGGTTAAAAAGCCGCAACCAAATCGCGGCTATCGATCTTCTCATTTTGCTCGCATGGCTGGGTTTGAGGCTTTCTGATGGGGTGGAGCGAGTGTTAAGCCTCCTCGCGGATACCCTTGACGATGCCCGACCGGACGGCTATAATGGGGGCACACCGAAGCGAACGTCGGTACACGAGTTCAGCGGGCAAGGGCGCAACGCTATGCGAATACAAACGCCAGCAGAATATCGACCGACATGAGGGCGGCGCAGGATGATCGGGTCCTGCTGCCGCCCTTGATGTTTCTCGGGCGTGCCTAATGATCACGACGCAGGTTCCGGCGCGGATTTGGCCGCGACGTCACACCTGCTCTCACTACAGTGAGGAGGCGCACCATGCACTCGGATCTGATCGGCAAGATCGAAAAAGCCCGCCGCTACGCCCAGGAGCCGGAGCGAGTCAACTTCACCGAGCTCAAGGCCACCTTCCACGGCGGCAACAATGATCATACGATCACCCTCGCGGACAACGAGTGGACCTGCGACTGCGACTTCTTCCGGCTGCGCCGCACCTGCGCACACGTGATGGCGATGCAGAGGATCCTCAGCCCGATGCTCTCGAAGGAGGCGCGTGAGTTCGGCGGCACGCCTGCGCCGGAACTGGCCAGCGCGGCGCTGAGCTGATAGATTAGGCTGGACTGGCAGAAGGACGAAGGTTCGCCGCAGCCGCGGCCCCTTCGTCCTTCAGTGTGTGAGGAGCACAGATGACCCTGGTAATTGCCCACCGCGGCGCATCGGCCTATGCGCCCGAGAACACGATGGCGGCGTTCGAGCTCGCGGCGCGCATGGGCGCCGACATGTGCGAGCTGGACGTGCAGCCGACCGCAGACGGACAGCTGGCGATCTTCCACGACGAGACGACCGAGCGATGGGACGGGCGCCCGCGCCGCGCCGCGGAGTGCACGCTGGCGGAGCTGCGGCAGCTGGATATCGGCGGCGAGCGGGTGGCGACCCTGGCCGAGGTGTGCGACTTCGCCCGCGAGCGCGGGATGCGCCTGAACGTCGAGCTGAAGGGTCCGGGGATGGGCGCCGCCGTCGCGGCCCTGCTGCGCGACACGCGCGTGGCCGAGCTGACGCTGATCTCGTCCTTCTGGCCCCAGGCGCTCGAGGAGATCGCCGCGGCGGACCCGAGCCTGCCGCGCGCCTTCCTGATGGGCACCCGCACCCCGCGCTTGGACGACGGCCAGGGCAAGAGCTGGCCCCTCGCCGCGCTGGAGAGCGTCGGCGCGCGGGCCTGGCACCCCGCCGCCGAGATCCCCGACCTGGACCAGCTGCTGCCGCTGGTGCGGCGCGCCGGCTACCAGGTGAACGTCTGGACCGTCAACGACCCGGAGCAGATGCGGCACTGGGTCGACCTCGGCGCCGACGGCATCATCACCGATAAGCCGGACGTGCTGCGCAGCCTCCTGAGCGGCACAGGCGCATAGCGCCTCCTCGAACCGGCACGCCACGACGCCCCGCCCGCGGCAGCGCGGCGGGGCGTCGCTACGCGCGGCCCTCGCGCATATGGAGGAAGAGCGCCACCGCCCCGAGCAGCCCGGCGCGCTCGCCCAGCTCGGCCAGGCGCACCGGCACGCTGCGGTAGGCCTCCATCGCGCGCGTCTCGATCACCCTGCGCGCCCGCTCGATCAGCTGCGGGTTGTTGATCGCCACCCCGCCGCCGAGCAGGATCAGGTTCGGGCTGTAGAGGTGCAGCATGTTCACCAGCCCGGCGCCGAGCAGATCGCCCTCGCGGTCCATCAGCTGCTGCGCCACCGCGTCCCCGGCGGCCGCGGCGCGGGCCACATCCCCGGCCGTCACCGTCGCGGGGGTCGCGAGGCTGTGAAGCAGGGTGTGGGGGTTGGAGGCCATCGCCTCAGCCGCCGCGCGCGCCAGCGCCGGCCCGGCGGCCAGGTTCTCCCACGACGCGAGCGTCTCCCAGTCGATGATGTGGTGGCCGACCTCCGCCGCGGCGCCCCGGTGCCCGAGCAGCAGCCGCCCGTCGGCGATCACGCCGCCGCCGATGCCGGTGCTCACCGTCACGTACACCAGGTTGCGCAGCCCTCTGCCGGCGCCGAAGTACCACTCGCCAAGCGCCGCCGCGTTCGCGTCGTTGCCGAGCTCCACCGGCAGGCCCGTGCGCTCCTCGAGGATCGCGCGCAGCGGCACGTTCTCCCAGCCCGGCAGGTTCGGCATCGTGAAGACGACCCCGTCGAACGGGTCCAGCGGCCCGGGCGAGCCGATGCCGACCCCGAGCAGCTGGCCGTCGCGCGGCATCGCGGCCCGCACCTGCCCGATGCAGGCGACGATCTTATCCATCACAGCCTCGGGGCCCTCATCGCCCGCTGTGGGGACCCGCACAACCTGATAGATCGTCCCCTGCTCGTCGGCGAGCGCCGCGCGCAGGTTGGTGCCGCCCAGATCTACTCCAACAATGTAGCGCATGAGAGCCACTCCGTGAGGCTGTACCGCAGAACGGGCGGATTATACCATGTGCGCTGCGCGCCCCATCGCTCTAGTTTTTTTGTGGCTCTGCGGCTGCTTCGCAGCCACATGAGCCACGAAAAATAGGGAAATACCGGGGAGGCTTCGCCTCCCCGAACCCCTCCGGGCCGCAGAGCCGCGGGAGAAGGGCGCTCAGGGAAGGCTTCGCCTCGTGAGCCCACCAGCGGCTATGGGGCGGGGCCTTTCCGCGCCGTGGAGCCACGAAAATAGGGGAAATACCGGGAAGGCTTCGCCTCCCCGAACCTCTCCGGGCCGCAGAGCCGCGGGAAAAGGGCACCGAGGAGACGAAGCCTCGTGAGCCCACTAGCGGCTATGGGGCGGGGTCCTTCCGCGCCGCAGAGCCAGGCCTCCCGGCGTGAGCCCGCGCACGAGGTTGCCTCCCACAGGGCCCCGTGCTATACTTGCCGCCCGATAGCGGACCACACGCTGTGCGAGAACCGTGCATGAAGCTGCGTTACCGCGGTCGCACCGACGTCGGCAAGACGCGCGAGCATAACGAGGACGACTACGGCTTCGGCGAGGGCGCGCAGGTCGAGCGCTACGGCGAGCTGCTGGTGGTCTGTGACGGGATGGGGGGCCACGCAGCCGGCGAGGTCGCCAGCCACCTCGGCGTCGAGACGATCATCGCCGCCTACTACAGCGACCCCTCCGAGGATCGCATGGAGGCGCTCAAGCGCGCCTTCGAGCAGGCCAACGCCCGCATCCACGCCGAGGGCCGCGGCAGCATGGGCACCACCGGCGTGGCCGCGCTGCTCCACCACGACGCGCTGCTGATCGCGAACGTCGGCGACAGCCGCGCCTACCTGATCCGCAACGGCACCATCCGCCAGATCTCGCGCGACCACTCGCTGGTGAGCGAGCAGGTCGCCGCCGGGGTCATCACCGAGGACCAGGCGCGCTCGCTCTACTACCGCAATGTGATCACCCGCGCCCTGGGGTACCAGCCGGAGGTGGTGGTCGACACGTTCCGCTGGCCGCTGCAGCCCGGCGATATCGTCGTGCTCTCCTCGGACGGGCTGCACGGGCTGCTGAGCGATGAGGAGATCTGCCGCATCGCCTCGTCCGAGCCGCTCGAGGAGGCCGTCGACCGGCTGGTGGACCTGGCCAACGAGCGCGGCGGCAGCGACAACATCACTGTCGTGATCGCTCACGTCGACGCGCTGGACTGGCTCACGGCCGAGGACAGCGCGGCGGACACGCGCGACACGGAGGAGCTGCCGGTCCAGCGAGGCGAGGCGCTGGCGCAGCCGGCGCTCGCCGGCCAGGCCGTCGCCGCCGAGGGCGCAGCCGCCGTCGCCGAGGCCAGCCGCGAGAGCGCCGCGGGCCCTGTGGCGGCCCCACCCGCGCCATCCGCGCCACCCGCGCCGCGCAGGGCGCCCGCTGAGCGCCGGCTCAGCCTCGCGGGAATCCTGCTCTCCACACTGCTGCTCGTGGCCCTCGGCGCCACCATCTACTTCCTGCGGCCGACGCCGGCCCTGTCGCCCGATGGCCCGGCGCTCGAACCGCCGCTCGTCACCCAGACGACTGTGGCGCCAAGCCCCGACGCCACCGGCCAGCCGACCGCCACCGCGACGTCGGGCACCGCCACGGCCACCGCCCGCACGCCGGAGCCATCCCCCACGGGCGAGCCCCAGACTCCCACGCCCGCCGCGCGCACCGCGACCCCGAGCTCTTGAGAACTGAGAACTGAGAACTAAGAACTAAGAATTCGGAGCTGGAGCTAGAACCTAAGCCAGGGCCAGAACCAGAACTAAGAACCAGAACCAGAGCCAGAACCAGAACTAAGAACCAGAACCAAAGCTAGAACCAAAGCCTGAGCTAAGCACCAAAGCCAGAGCCAGGGCCAGGGCCAGAACTAAGAACCAGAACTAAGAACCAGAACTAAGAACCAGAGCCAAGGACCTTTCTGCGCCGCGGTGGCTTCGCCTCCCGAAACCCGGCCGGGGATGTGGCGCGAAGGGGTCACAACTTCGGCGAATAATGGTACAATAGCATTCTCGCAAAAGTGTTCGCATCGCAGGAAGGCGCCGGCTATGCCAATTCGAGTGCTTGACCCGACAGTTGCCGCGCAGATCGCCGCCGGCGAGGTCGTCGAGCGCCCCGCCTCGGTCGTGCGCGAGCTGGTCGAGAACGCGCTCGACGCCGGCGCGCGGCGGATCAGCATCGAGGTGCGCGGCGGCGGGCTGCGCGAGATCAAAGTCCAGGACGACGGCAGCGGCATCGCCGCCGATGAGGTCGAGACGGCCTTCATGCGCCACGCCACCTCCAAGCTCTCCAGCGCGGAGGACCTGTGGAGCATCCACACGCTCGGCTTCCGCGGCGAGGCGCTGCCCTCGATCGCCTCGGTGGCGCAGGTGGTCTGCATCACCCGAACCGCCGGCGAGGAGGTCGGCACCGAGCTGCGGATCGCCGGCGGCGAGCTGCAGGCGCGCACCCCGCGCGGCTGCACGCCGGGCACCGCGATCAGCGTGCGCAACCTGTTCTACAACACGCCGGTGCGCCGCGAGTTCCTGCGCAGCGAGGCGACCGAGGCGGCCGCCATCTCGGCCACCGTCACCCAGTATGCCCTGGCCTACCCCGAGGTGCGCTTCACGCTGCTGCTCGACGGGCGCCTCGCGCTGCAGACCAGCGGCGGCGGGGACATCCGCGCCGCGCTGGTCGAGGTGTACGGGCTGGACACCGCGCGCCAGCTGCTGGAGGTCAACACGTCGTTCGGCGAGGGGCGCGAGAAGATCGACGTCCGCGGCATGGTCTCGCCGCCCGGCCTCACCCGCAGCTCGCGCTCGGCGATCCACCTGTTCGTCAACCGGCGCGCGGTCGCCCCGCGCGGCCCGCTGGTGGTGGTCATCGAGGAGGCGTACCACACCCTGCTCATGAAGGGCCGCCACCCGCTCGCCGTGCTGGACATCCGCGTCCACCCGTCGTCGGTGGACGTGAACATCCACCCGACCAAGAGCGAGGTCAAGTTCCGCGACGCGCCGCGGGTGCTGGGCGTGATCGGCCGGGCGGTGCGCGACGCGCTGGTGGACAGCGGCGTGCGCCCTTGGGCCGAGGCCGGCGCGCCGCACCCGGTCGAGACGGCGCAGCGCCGCTTCGAGCTGCGGCGGATCGGCAGCCGCTGGGAGGACCCCGCGCGGCGCGACTGGGAGGCGTACAGCAGGGAGCCGGGCCGCGAGCAACCGGAGGACCACGAGCGCTGGGGCGCGGGCAACCGCGAGCTGTGGGCGGCTGAGCCGCTCGGGGCGCCGGAGCCGTGGGAGCGCGAGCCGGATATGGCCGAGCGCTCGATGGGCGCGGCGCCGGGCACCCACAGCGGTGATGCGCCGCCTGCGACCTTCAGCGTCCAGCCTCCCGGCGGGAAGCTGCCGCCGCTGCGCATCGTCGGCCAGGTCGGGCAGGCGTACATCGTCGCCGAGTCGCCCGAGGGCATCTATCTGGTCGACCAGCACGCCGCCCACGAGCGCATCACCTACGAGCGGCTGATGCGCCAGCGCGGCAGCGGCGCCGTCGAGCGCCAGGAGCTGCTCATCCCGCAGGTCGTGGACCTGCCGCCGGCCGCCCAGCAGGTGCTGCTGGCCAACGCCGAGCAGCTGGGCGAGTGGGGGTTCGCGATCGAGGACTTCGGGCCGAGCCTGCGGGTGCGCGCCGTGCCCGCGGTGCTCCACGTCGGCGACCTCGCCGGCGCGCTGCTGGAGATGGCCGACAAGCTGAGCGGCCGCGGCGGGAGCAGCCCGGTCGACTGGCGCGAGGCGCTGCTCACCACGCTCTCGTGCCACACGTCGGTCCGCGCGGGGCAGACCCTCTCGCACGACGAGATGCGCGAGCTGATCATGCAGCTCGAGCGCTGCGAGTCGCCCCGCACCTGCCCGCACGGGCGCCCGACCATGATCCTGCTGACGACCTCGATGATCGAGCGGCAGTTCGGGCGCATCGCATAGACGCCCTGCCGTGCGTCGCGGGGCAATGGGGAGAGACGGGCTCTTGGTGCCGCTTGGGTGCCGCGGGGTGGCCGGGAGGCAAGTGGCGCAGGGCTGCGGGCGCTACTCCATTGTCCCCCACAGGTAGGAGGCGATCTGCGGCGAGAGGGTGATCGTCTGGTCGCCGCGGCGCAGCGTCACGCCGTACGAGGCCGAGTGGTCGGTCACCTCGAAGCGCTCGCCGGGCACGAGGTTGTTCGCCTGCAGGTAGCGGATCAGCTCGTTGTCCTCCTCGGCCTCCTCGACGATCCGCTCCAGCGTGAAGGTGCGGCCGGGCGCCGCTGCGATCAGCTGCACATCGCCGGGGTAGTCGTCGCGCGCGCCGGGGATCGGGTTGCCGTGGGGGCAGGTGGTCGAGCCGCTCACCAGCGCCTCGATGCGCGCCTCGAGCGCCGGCGAGAGGGCGTGCTCCAGCCGCACCGCCTCGTCGTGGATCTGGTGCCACTGCAGCCCCATCACGTCCACCAGGAAGCGCTCGAGGATGCGGTGGCGGCGCACCATCGCCTCGGCGAGCTGGAAGCCCTCCTCGGTCAGGCTGATCTCGCCGCGCCCGTCGCGCGAGATGTAGCCGCGCTTCTCCATCCGCTTCACCATATCGGTGACGGTGGGCGGCGTGACGTGCATCCAGTCGGCGAGGCGGGCGGCGATCACCGGCTCGTCGCGCGCCGCGAGGTAGTAGATGACCTCAAGGTACTCGCGCATCTTCTCCGTCGGCTCGTCGCTGCCCCGACGCTCGCGCGGATGCCTCGGCACGTCACCCATTCTGTCGACCTCCTGCAACTGGTCGCACGCGGCGCGTCCATTATAGCGCCGCGCAAGCGGGGGTGCAAGCGAGCGCCCGCGGCGATTGACACAATCGTTCGGCGCGCGTATAGTAGGGCCCATGCGCGAACGTATCGGCGAAGTGATCGAGTCGAGCACCATCGGCTTCACCGCCGGCGCCTACGAGCTGCTGGCCGCGCCGCCCTTCGGCGCGCTGGTGCGCGCCCAGTCCCGCGCCGAGGGGATGGCGGTCTACGGGCTGGTGTACGACATCCGCACCGGCAGCAAGGAGCCCGGCGGCCGGGCGCTGGTGCGCGGCCGCACCTACGAGGGCCGCGAGCTGTTCGACGCCGAGATCTACCACGAGCACCCGGATCTCGCCGAGGTGCTGCAGACCGAGTTCTCGGCCATCACCGTCGGCTTCATCGAGGACGGCCGGACCTACCAGTACCTCCCCCCGCACCCGCCGCCGGTCCACTACAGCGTGTACGAGTGCACCGCTGCCGAGCTGGCTGGCTTCACCGAGCAGACCGACTTCTTCCGCACGCTGCTCTTCGCCAGCCACATCCCCAACGACGAGCTGCTCGCGGCGGTGATCCGCGCCGCCGCCCGCGCCCGCCCGGGCGAGGAGGGCCGCGCCTACCTCGTGCGCGCCGGCCGCGAGGTCGCCTCGCTGCTCAAGGACGACTACGACCGGCTCACGGCGATCCTGCGCCGCATTCGCCCGTAGCTGCGCTCCGGCGCGGCATTTCCACGGGCGGCCCTACGCCTCTCCAATGCCTTCCTACGGGCGTGGAGCGTACATCCCGGCGCCGCATCCGCCCCGATTCGCCGGGCTACGCCCTTGTGTAAAGACTTCTCATCGAGTATAATCGGATGTATTCAGCCGCATGCCGGATGCCACTGCGACAGACACTTCGTACGCTGCTCGCTCGCGCCCGCTTGATTCACGCTCGACCAGGAGGGGTGAGGTGCCTAGCTCGATCGTGCTCGTCCACGCGCACGCGCTGTTCCGCGAGGGGCTGCGCCATCATCTGACGAACACGTCCGAGTTCCGTATCGTTGGCGAGGCCAGCAATGGCCAGCAGGCCATCCAGATCGTCGACAACACCGACCCGGACCTGGTCCTGATCGAGTTCGACCTCCCCGGCGTCAACGGCCTCGAGGTGGCCCGCGTCATCAAGCGCACCCACCCGCACGTCGGGATCATGCTCCTCAGCGCATCCATGGACGGGCAGCAGGTCGTCAAGGCCATCCGCGCCGGCGTGGCCGCCTACGTCCCGCGCAACGTCTCCCCAGAGCGGCTGCTGCGCACGCTCCACCAGGTCCAGCGCGGCGAATACCCGATCAACGACCTGGTCCTCTCGCTGCCGGAGGTCGCGAGCCAGGTGCTGGCGGCCTTCCGCCAGATGGCGGCGGACGAGGACACCCAGAGCATCTACTCGCCGCTTTCGCCCCGCGAGCTGCAGGTGCTCGAGCTCGTGGCCGCCGGGCGCACCAACAAAGAGATCGCCGTCCAGCTCGACATCAGCAACCAGACGGTGAAGAACCACGTCTCCTCCATCCTGCGCAAGCTGGCGGTCAACGACCGCACGCAGGCGGTGGTCTACGCCATGCGCCGCGGCTGGATCAAGGTCGCGCTGCCCGGCGAGAGCTAGTCGTCAGAAAGCAGTAGTCAGTACTGCTTGAGCATATCTGTTGCCTGGCTTATAATCACGCGAGCCTTCGCCACGCGGCCGCTGTCGTAGCGGTGGGTCGCAGGTTCGATGCCTACTGCGTACGTCGTGTTGTGCTGACTACTGACGACTCGCATGAATAGAAACCACGCCCTCGCCTGGCTCCTCTGTGCCCTGCTGGTGCTCGCCGCCGGCTGCGAGCAGACATCGATCGCCGAGCAAGAGCAGATCCGCAACGCCCAGACCCTCCAGGCGTCCACGCCCTCGGCGACGCCGACGCCCACCGATACGCCGACAGCAACCGCGACCGCAACCAGCACGCCGACGATCGGGCCCTCGCCGACGCCGACGGACACGCCGGTGCCCAGCCCCACGCCGCTCCCGCCCACCGCGACGCCCAACCCCGCGCTGGCCGGCTTCAGCCTCTGCAACCAGTCCGCCGGCGACCTCGCGGCCGGGCGCTTCACGGCGCAGGTCACCGGGATCACCACCACGGTCGAGGCGGCCTTCGAGCGCGTGATCATCGGCCTGTCGGTGCCGGCCGACTCGGCGCAGCCCTCGGCCATCGCCCGCTGCGTCAGCACCGCCGGCGAGGTCGTCGAGGTCGGCCAGCCGGCGATCGGCAGCCCGTTCGCGATCCAGCTCGACCTCCCCGGCTGGCTCCACGACGACGCGTTCCGCGCGACGGTGGTCACCCCGACGGTCGAGCTCTCGGGCACGACGGTGCTCTCGAGCCTGGTCTACCGCTACGACCGCGACGCCGACGCCGGGGCGACGCTGGCGCTGGGCCTCGACGAGCCGCGCCCCTTCCGCCTGCGGCTGGAGAGCAACCCGCTGCGCCTGGTGCTCGACGTCGCCACGAGCTCGCCGGTCGGCCCGTCCAGCGATCCGCTCGCGGTGCCCAGCGGGCCCGGCGCGCGCCCCGGCACCGCGCTGTTCTTCCTGCAGGACGGGGACATCTGGAGCGTCGAGAGCGCGGCGCCGCGCAACCTCACCGGGAGCACGCGGGACGGCCAGTACGGCGATGTCACCGCGCTGGCTGTGAGCGCCGCCGCGGGCCGGATCGCCTTCTGCGCCACCGCGCCCGGCGCCGACGCGGGCGACGCGCTGGCCGCCAGCGCGCTGTGGACGATGACGCTCGACGGCCAGGACCAGCGCCTGCTGGCCGCGCCCGGCCGCTCGTGCGCGGACCCGGTGTTCTCGCCCTCGGGTGACAAGATCGCCTTCGCCGTGGACGAGACCGGCGCCGTGCCGCCGCGCCTGAGCATCTACAGTGTCCCGCTGGAGGGCGACGGCCAGGAGCAGCGGCTCACGGCCGCCCAGGACGAGTGGAGCCGCTTCGCGCCCCAGTGGCTCGACGACGAGCGGCTGGTGTACGCCGCCGTCGCCGAGGACACCCGCAGCACGCTCTTCCTGCGCGACGCGAGCGGGGCCGAGCTGGACATCGGGGCGGAGCTGACGCGCGGCGACCGCTACCGGGCGCTCGGGCGGCCGCTGGTGGCGCCGGACGGCAGCGCCATCGCTGTCGAGGGCCTGCGCGCCACAGCGGCGGGGGCGGACTTGCTGCTGCTGGACACCAACGGGCAGGAGCTGCAGGGCCTCAGCCCGATCGGCGGAAGCTACTGGGCGCGCCCGGTGGCCTGGGGGGAGGACGGCACGCTGTTCTACCTGATCTCGGAGTGCGCGAGCGACGCCGCCCTCAGCTATGCGCTCCACAGCCGCTCGCCCAGCGGCCAGGACCAGACGCTCGCGCTCGGGACAACCCTGGGCGACTTCGGCGAGTTCACCGCGACCGACGGCGGGCTGGCCTACGTCGCGCTCGACAGCGCGGCGGGCGCCCGCGGGCCGCTGCGCGTCGTCCGCGATGCGCCGAGCGCCCTGTGGTTCTGGGACACCGCCAGCGGGGACCGCGAGCAGCTCGTCACGTCCGACACGGGGATCACTGGCCTCACGCGCTGAGGCGGGTGACGGAAGAGGAAGAGAATAGGGAAGAGGGGCGTACTGCGGTACGCCCCTCTCCTATGACCGCTCTTCTTTTCTTCTACGGCTGCGGCGCGCTCTCGAGCGCCGACCCCTCCGCGAAGGCCGCGATCGCCGCCGGCGAGGCGCCGTCGGTCGTGAAGCGCCACGTGTAGCTGAACGGCGCGCCGTTGTACGACCCGCTGACCTCGACGACGATCACGGTGTTGGCCGGCAGCGCGACGCTCGGGAGGATCTGCACGCCCTTGTGGCCGGCGGGCAGGTCGGTGTTGGCCACGTGCGGAATGGGAGTCCCGGCCTCGGTCCGCAGGCTGGTCGAGCTCAGCTGCGGCGCCGGCCCAGTGTAGCGCCACATCAGGGTGATCGCGTAGGCCTCGGCGGGGACGCCGGACTGGTTCGCAGCCGGGTAGCGCACGGGCCAGCCGGTGTAGGCGGTGTCGGCGGCGAAGTTGCTGTACGAGAGCACATCCAGCGCCGCGGCCTCGCGGTTGGCCGCGCTGTAGAACCCGAAGCCGAACGTCGGCGTCGTCGGGTACAGCAGCCACAGCCGGTGCCCCACCGACCGCATCCAGCCCTCGAACGCGTCGGCGATCTCCCACCCTGTGCCGCCGCCGATCCAGACGTTGCCCGCCCCGGCGCAGGTCTGGCCGGCCGGCGAGGCGTACGGCCGCGACGGGTCCTGGGTGTGGGTCAGGTGGTTATTCTCGGCGACGTAGCGGGCGTGCTGCCAGCAGTTGTCGTTCAGCACTGCATCCTGCGTTACTGTCGGCACTCCCGCCAGGGACCGGTAGAGATTCACGCTGTCGAGCCAGTCGACCGGCAGCGACGCGGGTGGCTCGAGCGAGCTACCCGACGAAGCGATGGTCACCAGTGGAGCGTAGATCTGCGGCTGAAGACCGGGGGCGGCCTGGATCTCCCGGGCATGCGCCTGCCCGGCGACGGAGAGCACGGCAACAACGAGCACCGCGCACATCCGCGCGGTGCTCCTCGCGACTGAGAACATGAACCAGTTCCTTGCTGCGATGTAGTGCTACGACGAACATCATGCTCTCAGTCTAGTTGTGCTCACGGGTCAAAACAACCCCTCTTAACGCCTATCTCACTATAGCCCATGCGATAGCTGGCTACACGTCCCGCAGCACCAGATCCGCGTAGGTCTCGCGGCGCTGCACCACCTGCGCCCGGCCGCCGGCGACGAGCAGCAGCGCCGGGCGCGGCACCAGGTTGTAGGTGCTCGCCATGCTCAGCGTGTACGCGCCGGCCACCGCCACCGCCAGTACCTCGCCCAGCTCCGCCCGCGGCAGCGCCAGGTCGCGCAGCAGGATATCGCCGGACTCGCAGTAGCGCCCGGCGATGTGCACCAGCTCCTCCGCCGGGGCCGCGGGGCGGCCGGCCAGCACCGCCGTGTAGCGCGCGCCGTACAGCGCGGGGCGGATGTTGTCGCCCATGCCCCCGTCGATGTGGAGGTAGCGGGCCGGCTCGGGCCGCGCGCCGTCGAGCCGCGGCAGCGGCTTCGTCGCGACCACGGTGTAGAGCGCCACGCCCGCGCGCGCGACGATCGACCGGCCGGGCTCGAGCGTCAGCTTCGGAAGCGGCAGCCCGCGCGCCGCACACCCGCTGGCGAGCGCGCCAGCCACGGCCGCGATATAGGCGTCGACATCCGGCAGGGGCTGGTCGGGCGTGTAGGGGGTGGCGAGGCCGCCGCCGGGGCTGATCTCGTCCACGACGATCCCGTGGCGCTCGCGCAGCCGGGCCGCGCAGTCCAGCAGCACCTCCACCGCCCGCGCCAGCGGCCCGTAGTCGAACACCTGCGACCCGAGGTGCGCGTGCAGCCCGCGCAGCCGCAGGCCGGGCGCGGACCGGATCAGCTCTGCGGCGGCGTCGAGGGCGTCGAGCGGCAGGCCGAACTTGGAGGCGGCGTGGCCGGTCTGGATGTGGGCGTGCGTGTCGGGGGCGATGTCGGGCGTGAGCCGCAGCGCGATGGCGCTCCCCCCCGGCCGGGGCTGCGCGCCCCGCGTGAGCTCCGCCAGCAGCCTGAGCTCGTCCAGGTTGTCCACGACGATCTGCCCGACCCCGGCGGCGAGCGCCTCCTCCAGCTCGGCGCGCGGCTTGGCGTTGCCGTGCAGGTGGATGCGCTCGGGCGGGAACCCGGCGCGCAGCGCGACGAACAGCTCGCCGCCCGAGACCACGTCCAGCCCCAGGCCCTCCTCGGCGATGATCCGCGCCAGCGCCGTGTTCAGCAGCGCCTTGCTCGCGTAGTGGGCCGCCGACGGCCCGGCGTAGTGGCGGGCGAGCGCCGCGCGGTAGCTGCGGCAGGCGGCGCGGATCGTCGCCTCGTCCAGCACATACAGCGGGGTGCCGTGCTCGCGCGCCAGCTCAAGCGCGTCGCACCCGCCGATCTCCAGGTGCCCTGTGGCGCCGATGGCCGCCGTGATCGGCCAGAGGTGAGGGTGCAGCATAGTGCTTCGGAAATGTCGATGCGGCGCGTCGAGCGCCGCATCGCAACCACACAGGAACGTGACGGGCCGTGGAGGCTGCGCCGCCACAGCCGGCGAGAGGGGTGGCCCTAGCTGACCAGGCGCGCGCTGACCGTAGCCTCCTCCAGGCCGGGCAGCAGCAGCACCGAGACCGGGCAGGTCTGCTTGGTCCGCTCCGCCACCTCCGCGAACGTGGCCTGGTCGATGCCCGGCACCTCGCCCTCGGTCTCGAGGTGCACCTTGGTGATCTTGAAGCCGGACTCGCCCTTGTGGAGCGTGACCGTGGCCCGGGTGCGGATCTGCTTCGGCGTGATCCCCTGGCGGCCGAGGTTGGCCGAGAGCGCCATGCTGAAGCAGGCCGCGTGCGCCGCCGCCAGCAGCTCCTCGGGGTTGCTGCCGCTCTCGCTCTCGAAGCGGGAGGCGAACGCCATCTTCACATCGCGCAGCGCGCCGCTCTCAGTCGAGGCCGTCCCGCTCCCGCTGCGCAGGTCGCCGGACCACGTCGCCTCTGCGTGTCGCAAAAGGTCGGGCATTGCTCGTCGCCTTTCATGCTCTGTGAGCCGGCCCAGCCGGCCCTGGCTCTCGCATCGATTGAGATGTCTGGGAAGGATGGGACGCGATTCTAGAGGGCGCCCGGCGGTTTGTCAAATCCCGGGGGCGCGGAAATCCTACCGGAGCAGTAGGACGGAGGCGCTCGGCGGTGCTATACTCTGCCGTCTGCGGAGCCACAATGTGACACGACGTGCGCGGCCGCGCTCCCGCGGGCGGAGGGCGACCGCCACAGCTTCCTGCGAGCGAGGAGATATGCTGCGACGCGATATCCGCTACCAGGCGGCGATCATCAGGGACCACCAGGTGCTGATCCTGCGCGTGCACGACCACGCCGGCGACGGCGAGGTCTTCTGGATCCTCCCCGGCGGCGGCCGGGAGCCGGGCGAGTCCGCCGAGGCGTGCGTCCGGCGCGAGGTGCTCGAAGAAACAGCGCTCCACGTCGATGTGGAGCGCATGCTCTTCGCGATGCCGGACGGGCCCGGCGGGCTCTACGAGCAGCTGCACACCTACCTGTGCACCATCCGCTCCGGCACCGCCACGCCGGGGACCGAGCCGGAGGTCGACACGCCGGAGCGGACGACGATCCAGGAGATAGCCTGGCTCGACCTGCGCCGCCCCGAGGCGTGGGACGCGGGCATCCGGGGCGACCCGATCTTCTACCCGCAGCTCCTGCGCCTGCGCGACGCCCTCGGCTACCCGCCCGCGCCGTGACCCGCGGCCATACGTCTCGGCGAACTACAGCCCGGCGGCCCGCCGCAGCGCATCGGCGCGGTCGGTCCGCTCCCACGGCAGGTCGATATCGTCGCGGCCGAAGTGGCCGTAGGCCGCCGTCTGGCGGAAGATCGGCCGCCTGAGCCCCAGGTCGCGGATGATCGCGCCCGGCCGCAGGTCGAAGTGCTCGTCGATCAGCCGGAGGATCTTCTCCTCGGAGACCTTGTGGGTGCCGAAGGTCTCGATGCTGACCGAGAGCGGGCGCGCCACGCCGATCGCGTAGGCCACCTGCAGCTCGAAGCGATCGGCCAGCCCGGCCGCGACCACGTTCTTGGCGACCCAGCGGGCGGCGTAGGCCCCCGAGCGGTCCACCTTCGTGCTGTCCTTGCCGCTGAACGCCCCGCCGCCGTGGCGCGCCATGCCGCCGTAGGTGTCCACGATGATCTTGCGCCCGGTCAGGCCGCTGTCGCCCATCGGGCCGCCCACCACGAAGCGCCCGGTCGGGTTGACGAAGTACTTCGTCCGCTCGTCGAGCAGCTCGTCCGGCACGCAGGCGCGGATCACGTCCTCGATCACGTCCTCGCGGATCTGCTCCTGGGTGATGTCCGGCGCGTGCTGGTTGCTCACCAGCACCGTGTCCACCCGCACCGGGCGGCCGTAGGAGTACTCGACCGTCACCTGGCTCTTGCCGTCCGGCCGCAGGTAGGGCAGCGTGCCGTCCTTGCGCAGCTTCGCGAGGCGCCGCCCGATGCGGTGGGCGAGCGCGATCGGCAGCGGCATCAGCTCCGGGGTCTCGTTGCAGGCGAAGCCGAACATCATGCCCTGGTCGCCGGCGCCGATCGTCGCCACCTCCTCATCGGTCATCTCGTCGCCGCGCACCTCGAGCGCCCGGTCCACGCCCTGCGCGATGTCCGGCGACTGGCCGTGGATCGCCACCATCACCCCGCAGGTGTCGGCGTCGAAGCCGTAGGACGCGTCGACGTAGCCGATCTCCTTGACGGTCTTGCGGACGATCTCCTCGATCGGGATGTAGCCCTTCTCGTAGGTCACCTCGCCGATCACCACGATCAGGCCGGTGGTGGTCGCCGTCTCCACCGCCACGCGCGCGCGCGGGTCGTGGGACAGGAAGGCGTCCAGGATCGCGTCGGACACCTGGTCGCAGAGCTTGTCCGGGTGCCCTTCGGTCACCGACTCGGAGGTGAAGAAGAGCTTGGGGGACTGCATGAACGAGTTGGACATAGCGTTGCTCCTAGTATCGCTTGACAAGGTGACAAGGTGACAAGGTGAGAGCTAGAACAAGATCGTGGACACACCTTGTTGGCGTCCGCAGGTCACCCGTCACCCCTCACCTGGCCACCCTGTCACAACTACAACTAGGTTCCCTCCTCCCACGACGCCAGATACTTGGCCTGCTCGGGGGTCAGCACATCGATCGTGATGCCCATCGCCTGCAGCTTCAGCGAGGCGATCTCGCGGTCCACCTCCTTGGGCAGCGCGTGGACGCCGTTCGGCAGCTTGCCCTTGTTCTTGAGCAGGAACTCGGAGGCCAGCGCCTGGTTGGCGAACGACATGTCCATCACCGCGCTCGGGTGGCCCTCGGCGCTCGCCAGGTTGATCAGGCGCCCCTCGCCGAGCAGGTTGATCCGCCGCCCGTCGCGCAGGATGTACTGGTCCACGAAGGGGCGCGGCTGGCGCTTCTCGACCGCCAGCGCCTCGAGCGCCGGGATGTCGATCTCGACGTTGAAGTGGCCGGAGTTGGCGACGATGCAGCCGTCCTTCATCACGGCGAAGTCCTCGCCGTCGATCACGCTCTTGTCGCCGGTCGCGGTGACGATGAAGTCCGCCTGGCGGGCGGCCTCGGCCATCGGCATCACCCGGAAGCCGTCCATCGCCGCCTCGAGCGCCCGCACCGGGTCCACCTCGGTGACGATCACGCTGGCGCCCATGCCGCGCGCGCGCTCGGCGATGCCGCGCGAGCAGTAGCCGTAGCCGCCCACCACGAAGGTCTTGCCGGCCAGCAGCACGTTCGTCGCCCGGATGATGCCGTCGATCGTGCTCTGGCCCGTGCCGTAGCGGTTGTCGAACAGGTGCTTGGTATCGCTGTCGTTCACGGCGATCACCGGGAAGGCCAGCACCCCGTCGGCGGCCATCGCCCGCAGGCGAATGACGCCGGTGGTGGTCTCCTCGGTGCTGCCGATGATCTCGCTGATCAGGTCCGGGCGCTGCTTGAGCACCCCGGTCACCAGGTCCGCGCCGTCGTCCATGGTGATGTGCGGGTTGTGGTCCAGCGCGGCGCTGATGTGCTTGTAGTAGGTCTCGTTGTCCTCGCCCTTGATCGCGTAGACCGGGATCTCGTCGTTCGCCACCAGCGACGCCGCGACGTCGTCCTGGGTCGAGAGCGGGTTCGAGGCGCACAGCACCACGTCGGCGCCGCCGGCGGCCAGCGTCCGCATCAGGTTGGCGGTCTCGGCCGTCACGTGCAGGCAGGCGGACACCCGGATCCCCTGGAGCGGCCGCTCCTTGGCGAAGCGCTCGCGCAGCAGCCGCAGCACCGGCATCTCGGCCTCGGCCCAGTCGATGCGCTTCCGGCCCTGCTCGGCCAGGCTCAGGTCTTTGACGTCGAAAGACTTACTAGTCATGAAGTATCTCTCCTTACACGAGTTACGCGGTGGCCTCGCCCTCGCACCGCCCGGAGGGTCTGGGAAGCCAGCGCCTCCCCGATATCTCCCTATTTCCGCCGCGCTGCGGAAAGAAGGTCGCCGCAGAGCGGCGAAAAAAACGCCCGTGGGGCATCTCCCCGTCAGGAGGGCGGCACCACCGCACCACTCGTTTCCTCAGGGGCGTTCCCAGGGGCTCCGCGCCGCCGGCAGTCCAGCGGCATCGCGCGCTACGCGCCGCCCACCTCCACTGCCCGGCCCTCGCGCGCGCTGCGCAGCAGCGCCTCGATCGTCGCCATGTTCTCCAGCGTCTCGACCAAGGGCATCTCCGGCAGCCCGTGGCCCGCGTGGCCGGCCGCGGTGAGCGCCGCAAACCCCTCGGCCTCCAGGCGGAAGTGGTTGGCCGGCGGGATCTCGATCACCTCCAGCGGCGCGAAGTGCACCCCGCGCCACAGCTGGATGCGCGACGGCCGGTCAGGCGGCATGGTGAAGGCGCGCTCCAGCGCCAGCACGCCGTCGTCGCCGGCCACCAGCGCCGTCTGGTGGAAGCTCGTGATGTAGTCGCAGGCGATCTGCGCCACCATCCCGCTCGGGTACTCGAGCGTCGCCGCCAGCAGCAGGTCTATGCCGCTCGCGCTCCACTGCGCCGTGGCGGTCACCCGCGCCGGCGCCTCGCCCGCCACCATCCTGGCGAAGTTGACGCAGTAGCAGCCGACGTCCAGCAGCGCGCCGCCGCCCATCTCCGGGTGCCAGCGGGTGTCGCCCGGGCGGTCGAGCGTGAACCCGAAGCTGATCTGCACCTGCCGCGGGCGCCCGATGGCCCCCTCGGCCAGCAGCTGCTGGACCCGCAGCGTCTGCGGGTGGAAGCGGTGCATGAACGCCTCCATCAGCCAGACGCCGTTCTCGCGCGCGGCGCCGAACATCTCCTCGGCCTCGGCGCGCGTCAGGCTGAGCGGCTTCTCGCACAGCACGTGCTTGCCGGCCCGCGCCGCCGCGATCGACCACGGGGCGTGGAGGTGGTTCGGCAGCGCCACGTACACCCCCTGCACCTCGGGGTCGGCCAGCAACTCCTCGTAGGAGCCGTACGCCCGCGGCACGCCCGCGGCCTGCGCCAGCTCCGCGGCGCGCGCCCTATCGCGGCTCGCAATCGCCACGATCTCGGTCGCGCCGCCCTGCACGGCGCCGATGAACTTGTGGGCGATGCGCCCGGTGCCAAGCACGCCCCATCGAAACATTGCTCAGGCCTTCTCCGCTAGCGCGGCCAGCGCCTCGATCTCCGGCGCCGGGCCGAAGGTGCGCACGTAGCGCTCGGCGAACTCGCCCAGCGTGTAGTAGTGCTCCTGGCAGCCGCGCTGCTCGATCGCGTAGGCCGCCGCCAGCGCCGCAATCCGGCCGGTCACCTCCAGCGGCAGCCGGCGCGCCAGCCCGAACACCAGCCCTGCCAGATAGGCGTCGCCCGCGCCGGTCGGGTCGCGCACCTCCTCGACCGGCGCCACCGGGACGTCGATCGCCCGCCGGGCCCCGCCGTGCTCGCCGTTCTCGTAGATCACCGAGCCCTCGCCGCCGCGCGTGACCACCGCGATCGGCGTCGAGGCGATCAGCTCCTCCTCGCGCTTGCCGGTGGCCTGGGCCATCATCGCGAACTCGTAGTCGTTGCCCACCAGCAGCAGCGCGCCGTCCAGCCCGGCCAGGATCTGCTCGCCGGTCAGCCGCGGCGTCTGCTTGCCCGGGTCGAACACGAACGGCACGCCGAGCCTGCGGCACTCGTCGGCGTAGCGCGTGATCGCCATCGGGTCGGTGGGCGAGATCACCACCAGGTCCTGCGGGCCGAGGCCGAGGTCGAGCAGCGACAGGTTGCGCGCGTGGGTCATGGCCCCGGCGTAGAAGGCGACGATCTGGTTGTTCGCCCGGTCGGTGTTGATGAAACACGAGGCGGTGAACTCGTGCTCGATCTCAGCCACGCCGCTGGTGTCGATCCCCTGGCGCTGCATCCAGGCGCGGTACTCGCCGAAGTCGTGCCCGGCGGTCGCGACGACCGTCGGGCGCTCGCCGAGCAGCGCCAGGGTGTAGGCGATGTTCCCGGCCACCCCGCCGCGCATGCGGCGCATCGAGTCCACCAGGAAGCTCACCGTCAGCATATGGACTTTGTCCGGCAGGATGTGGTCCTTGAAGTAGCCGGGGAAGTCCATGATGTAGTCGTAGGCCAGCGAGCCGGTGACCACAATTCGCACGTTTCCACTCCTTCGTAGGCGTCTCTGCTCCAGTCCACGCGCCGGCGCGCTCACGCCAGCCCGTGCTGCTCGCGCAGCTGCGCCGAGACCTCGGCCACCAGCTGCATGGCGCGCTCGGCGGCAGGGATGCTGAGCTGGCCGAGCCCGCCGCTGGTCGAGATCACCGCCTGCCGCACCAGCCGGTCGGTCGGCACGCCGCGTTCCTCCAGTGCGCGAAGCAGCGTGTGCGCGCGCCACACCAGCGCATTTACCTCAGCCAGCGCCAGCCCCTCTTCGTCGGCCGGCACCAGGCCGAGCCCCACCGTCCCGCCGCGCTCCAGGAACGCCGCCAGCGCGGGCGCCGCGTCGACGAGCGCCTGGCCGTGGCCGTGGACATCCGCGATGATCAGCTCGACCGACGTCTTCAGCACCTGCGTCCAGTCCACCGCTCCGCTGGCGTACAGCCCGCGGCAGCCGCGGATGCCGGCCAGCACCGTGTCGATCTGGCCGCGCACGACGTCCCAGTCCAGCGGCAGGAAGGGCATGCCCACCGCGTCCAGAAACGGCTCGTCCAGACAGACGATCGACGCGCCGAAGAAGTCGCGCAGATAGCGGTCCTGCCAGGCGGCGCGCAGGTAGAGGTGGTGGGCCACGGCCTCGAACAGCACCTCGTCGTAGAGCAGCGGCCGCTGGTGCTCGTCCACCAGCTGCGCGGCCATGCTGATCGGCCCGAGCAGCTGGCCCTTCGCCACCAGCACGCCGCGCAGCGAGTCCCGCTGCCGGATCAGCTCGGCGATCCCGGCCGCGTCGTCCGGGGAGAGCGCCGCGTAGGCGATGTCGTCCTCCAGGTACGCCAGCCCCAGGCGCCCCAGGTCGCGCATGCCCGCCTCGCGGTCGACGTACACCTGCGCGTGGGCGCCGTCCACCACCAGCCCCGGGAAGCCGACGGCGCTCTGCACCAGGCTCTGCTCGCGGAAGCTGCGCTGCGGCAGCTGCGGCCACGCGAGCAGGGTGCCGGCGTAGCGCCCCGACGCCTCCAGCGCCTGGATGGCGCTGCGGTGGGGCAGCGAGCCCAGCAGCAGCGGCAGGCACGAAGGTTGGAACGGCAGCGGCATATCAGTAGCCAGTAGCAAGCAGCCAGGAGCGAGCAGCCAGTCGTCACAGTGAGCGTCGCCAGCGCGGACCACCGGCTACTCGGCGCTGACCTCTGCGAGCGTGCGGCGCAGGTTCTCCAGATACGGCGGCTCGATCACCCCGCGCTCGGTGATGATCGCCGTGATAAGCTCGTGCGGCGTGACGTCGAACGCCGGGTGGGCGGCCTTCACCCCAGGCGGCGCGATCGGCTGCCCGGCGATCGTCGTCACCTCCTCCGGGTCGCGCTCCTCGATCGGGATCTCATCGCCGGACTGCAGCGAGAAGTCCACCGTCGAGGAGGGCGCGGCGACGAAAAACGGGATGCCGTGGGCGCGCGCCAGCACCGCCAGGCTGTACGTCCCGATCTTGTTGGCGACATCGCCGTTGGCGACGATCCGGTCCGCACCGACGATCACGCAGTCCACCTCGCCGCGCCGCATGAAGTAGCCGGCCATGTTGTCGGTGATCAGTGTGAGGGGCACGCCGTCGCGCTGCAGCTCCCAGCTGGTGAGCCTCGCCCCCTGCAGGAACGGGCGCGTCTCGTCGACGAGCACGTGGATGGGGCGCCCCTGGGCGTGCGCGGTGCGGATCGGCGCCAGCGCCGTGCCGTACCCGGCCGTCGCCAGCCCGCCGGCGTTGCAGTGGGTCAGCACGCGCCCGCCCGCGGGGATGAGCCGCGCGCCGTGCTCGCCGATCGCGTGGCACATGGCCAGGTCCTCGGCCAGGATCGCGTGCGCCTCCTCGAGCACCCGGTCTGCGATTCGCTCCGCGGAGGGCGCGGCCTCCTCGGCGGCGCAGCGGCGCGCCGCCTCCAGCACCCGGCCGGTCGCCCAGCTCAGGTTGACCGCCGTCGGCCGCTGCGCGTCGAGCAGCCGCTTGGCCTGCTCGAGCTGCTCGACCAGGTCGCTGGCGCGTACAGAGGGATTGAGCCGCGCAGCCTGCCGCGCTACAAGCGCCATGCCGTAGGCCGCGGTACAGCCGATCGCCGGCGCGCCGCGCACCTGCATGGTCTTGATCGCACTGGCGACATCGTCCAGGCTTGTGCAGCGGACAACCGACAGGCGGGCGGGCAGCAGACGCTGGTCGATGAGACAGACGGCGCCGTCCTCCCACCAGACCGTACGAAACGGCTCAGACATTGACAAGAACGAAGCCGCTCGCGGCGCGAGTGGCCTCAGTGATACGGCAAACGCGGCGGCCTCGCCCCGCACTGCCTGGAGGGATTTGGGGTAGCGTCGCCTCCTCCCTCCTCCGCCGCCCTGCGGCGGAACACAACGTCCGTGGAGGCCGTTCCCTCCACAGCCCTCCAGTCAGAAGGGCGGGCGGCACGACCGCGTAACTCCTAAGCCGGTGACAGCGGTGTGACTCCGAGGGGCGATTATAGCACGATGCGCCAAGGGGGGCAACCGAACGCCTCTCCTGTGCTATAATGCCCATGGCTCTGCTTCGCGGGAGATCCTGCCGGCCATGCGGTTGACCTTCCTCGGTACCGGAACCTCGATGGGCGTCCCCGTCATAGGCTGCCGCTGCGCCGTCTGCCGCTCGGATGACCCACGCAACAGACGCCTGCGCACATCGGCGTTGGTGGAGACCGGCGCGCTGACGCTGCTGATCGACGCCGGGCCGGACCTGCGGCAGCAGGCGCTCGGTGTCGGCCTGACGCGACTCGACGCGGTGCTCCTGACGCACGCCCACGCCGATCACGTCGCTGGTCTCGATGACCTGCGGCCGCTGAACTTCGCCCAGCAGCGGGCGATTCCGGTGTACGGGAGCAGGGAGACGCTGGCTGCGGTGCGCGAGCGCTTCGCCTACGCGTTCGCCGAGCCCGACGGCTCGACCAGGCCGTCGCTCGACCTGATCGCCTGCGATCCCGCCGAGCCATTCTTCATCGGGCCGGTCGCCGTGCGGCCGCTCGACATCCAGCATGGGAGCTGGACGATCACCGGCTTTCGCATCGGCCGCCTGGGCTATGTGACCGATGCGAGCGCCGTTCCGCCGGCCTCGCGCGAGCAGCTGCGCGACCTGGATGTGCTGGTGCTCAATGCCCTACGCCCCACCCCCCACCCAACACACTTCAGCCTCGACGAGGCCGTCGCGCTGGCCGAGGAGCTGCGGCCGCGCCGCACCCTGCTGGTTCACATGAACCACGAGGTCGACCACGAGACCTGCAACGCGCGCCTGCCGGCCCACGTGCAGCTCGCCTACGACGGCCAGGTGGTCGAAATCGCCGAATAATCCGTGTCCGTGATGCGCAACAGGGCGGCGGTTCTGCGTTTTTTACAGTGTTGAGCGAGGCGCCTCCGCGGCGCCGGCAGCCTCTCACTCCAACGCGCCCGCCTGCATGACGCATTACGCGTCGCGCACGACGCACGTGTTAGTATGCGAATCGCGATCGACGCCCGCCTGAACGCGTACCGGCAGGGCGGCATCCCACAATATACCCGCCAGCTGATGACGGCCCTCGCCGATGTCGCCCGCGAGGACGTGCTGATCAGCCTGCAGCACCGGGACCACCTGCGCCCGCTCGTCGTTGCCCCGAACGTCGTCCGCCGCACGGTCTACACGCCGCCGCACCACGCCCTCGAGCAGTGGACGCTCCCGATCGAGGCGCTCCTGGCGCGCCCGGACGTCCTGCACTGCCCGGACTTCATCGCGCCGATGCGCCGGCCGTTCCCCGCCGTGGTGACCATCCATGACCTGGCGTTCCTCCACTACCCGCAGATCCTCGACGACGCGGCGCGCGCGTACTACGGCCAGGTCAAGGCCAGCGCCCTGCGCGCCGACGCGGTGATCGCCGTCTCGGAGGCCACCCGCCAGGATGTCGCTCAGCTGCTCGATGTGCCCGCCGAGCAGATCGATGTGATCCACGAGGCGGCCGCGCCGCTCTACGGCCGGATCGAGCTGCGCCCCGGCGAGGTGCGCGTGCTCGACGGCACGCCGGTCTCGGCCGGCTCGTTCCTGCTGTTCGTGAGCACGCTCGAGCCGCGCAAGAACCTGCCGACGCTGCTGAAGGCGCTGCGCATCTGCATCGACCGCAAGCCCGCCGCCGGCTACAGGCTGGTCGTCGCCGGCACGCGCGGCTGGCGCGACGACGAGATCTTCAGCACGGTGCGCGACCTGCGCCTCGAAGATTATGTCATCTTCGCGCCGCGCGTCGGCCAGTACGACCTGCGCTGGCTCTACAACGCCTGCCGGATCTACATCAACCCCTCGCTCTACGAGGGGTTCGGGCTGCCGCTGCTCGAAGCGATGGCCTGCGGCGCCCCCAGCCTGGCGGCGGCCACCTCCAGCCTGCCGGAGATCGGCGGCGACGCAGCCATCTACATCCCGCCGCTCGACGCCGGCCTCTGGGCCGATGCGATCGGCGAGCTCTGGGACGACGACGACCGCCGCGCCGAGATGGCCCGCCGCGGGCGCGTGCAGTCGCAGCGCTTCTCCTGGACCCGCGCCGCCCGCGAGACCCTCGCGGTGTACCGCCGCGCGGCCGAGCGCCGGCCGCGCCCCGCCGAGCAGCACGTCGTGCCGCCGCCCATCCTCGCCGACGCGGACCGGACCTGCCCGCACTGCGGCTCGGCGCTGACCGAGGGGCGCGTGGCGGGCGACGCGACGATCGCGATCCCCGCCCTGCCCGGCGTGGTGCGGCACCTGCGCCCCGAGGCGCTCGTCTGCCTCAGCTGCGGCCGGGTGCAGGCGGAGTCGGCTTCCGCCGCAGCCGCGGCCCAGGCCACAGAGCCGCTCGCCACAGTCGAAACCACCCAAGCCGAAGAGACGCCCGCCGTCGCCGACACGCTCGCTGAGACTATTCAGGCTGAAGAGACGCACGACGTCGCCGACACGCTCGCTGAGACTATTCAGGCTGAAGAGACGCACGACGTCGCCGACACGCTCGCTGAGACTATTCAGGCTGAAGAGACGCACGACGTCGCCGACACGCTGGCTGAGACTGTTCAGGCCGAAGTACAGCCCGACGCCGCCGACACGCTCGCTGAGCCCATTCAGGCTGAAGAGACGCCCGCGCTTGCCGAGCCCATTCAAGCCGAAGAGACGCCCGACGTCGCCGACACGCCGGTCGAAGCTATTCAGGCTGAAGCACAGCCCGGCGTCGCCGACACGCTGGCTGAGACTGTTCAGGCCGAAGTACAGCCCGACGCCGCCGACACGCTCGCTGAGCCCATTCAGGCTGAAGAGACGCCCGACGTCGCCGACACGTCGGCCGAGCCAGCCCCGGCGGAGGAGCAGACCGCCGGCACCAGCGAGCCAGCCGGACACGATGTGGCCGTGGGCAACAACGGCGAGGCCGTAGCCAAACCGCTCCCGGCCAACGACCGCAAGGGCAGCCGGCCGCCGGCCGAGCCCATCCCCGCCGACAAGGCGGAGGCCCCTCCGGCGCCGCGGCGACGAAAGAAGTCCCGCTCGGCCGATGCGAAGCTCGAGGCCGAGGCCGCCGCCGTCCGCACACAGGCGGGTGAGGCGCACGAGAGCGAGCCGACCACCGGCCGCAGCCGCTCGTCACGCCGGCGCCGCAACCGCTAGGGCGGCCGGAGCTGCGCGGCGCGGAGCGCTGGAGGACGAGCACCGCCACAGCAGCGCCGCAGCCTGCCAGCTGCGCCCCTCGACCCCGACCCGGCAGTGACCGACCGCGCCATGTCTCAGACGCTGCGCATCTACATGCTGGGTCCGCTCGTCGTCGAGCGCGACGGGCGGCCGCTCCCTGAAGCCAGCTGGCACTCGCGCCAGGAGCGCCGCCTGCTGGCGATACTGCTGGCGGCGCGCGGGCAGACTGTCACCACGGACCGCCTGGCCGAGTGGCTCTGGCCCGCAGCCCCGCACCCCGCGGCCACCACCCTGCGCAGCGCGGTCAGCGCCCTCCGCCGCGCCCTCGAGCCCGCCGGCTCCCCGCGCGCCTCCTCGCGCTACATCCTGACCCGGCCCGGCGGCTACGCCTGGAACACCGCGAGCGGCGTCTGGATCGATGTGGAGGAGTTCCTCGCGCTCACTGAGCCGCTTCCCGCGCCGGCGGAGGCCGGCCTCGCACGGGCGATCGCGCTCTACCGCGGCGACTTTCTCGAGGACCAGGGCGAGGCGCCGTGGGCCCTGCGCGAGCGCGAGCGGCTGCGCGAGCGCTACCTCTGGGCGGTTCAGCAGCTCGCCGCCGCCCGCAGCCGCGCGGGCGAGTACGCGGCGGCGCTGGAGCTCGTGCAGCGCGGGCTCGATGCCGCGCCGCTCCACGAGCCGCTCTGGCGCGAGCTGATCCGCGCCCAGATGCTCTCCGGCGACGCCGCCGGCGCGCTACGTAGCTACGAGCGCTACCGCACCGCCCTCGACCGCGAGCTGGGCGCCATGCCCTCGCCGCAGACGCAGGCGCTCCACGCGGCCATCCTGCGCGGCGAGACGCTGGCCGTCCAGCGCTCCCTGTTCGAAGATGCGCCCTCCCCTCGCCCCGCAGCACCCGTGCGCACACGAGCCGGCGCTGCACCGCAGCCCGGCCGAGCCGCCCGCGGCGAGGGGCCATCCGCCGTTGTGCCGCTCGTCGGCCGCGGCCGCGAGATGGCGCAGCTCCTCAGCCTGATGGAGCGCCTCGCGAGCTGGCACGGCGGCACCGTGGCGATCGTCGGCGAGGCCGGGATCGGCAAGAGCCGCCTGGCCTCCGAGGCCCTGCGCGAGGCCGCCAGCCGCGGCATGCAGACGATCGCCGTGCGCTGCTCCGCGCTCGAGCGCGACATGCCGTTTGCCCCGCTCGGCGAAACCATCGGCCGGCTCACCCGAACCGCCCCGGATGACCTGCTCGCGCGCCTGCCCGCCTCGGCCCTCGCGCAGGTCGCCGAGCTCGTGCCGGCCCTGCGCGACCGGCTGCCGGCGCTCCCGGTGCTGCCGCCGGTCCCCCCGGACGAGCACCGCAACCGCCTGCTCGACGCGCTGGCCGACCTGGCGATCCTGCTCGCGCGCGCGGCCCCGCTCGTCGTCCTGTGCGACGACGCCCAGTGGGCCGACGAGGCCACGCTCGCGCTGGTGGGGCGCCTGGCCCGCCGCGCGCCGCGCCACGCGCTCCTGATCGTGCTGGCGTACCGGTCCGAGGAGCTCAGCGAGAGCCCGGCGCTCCACGCGCTGCTGCGCGCGCTCGGCCGCGACATGCTGCTGCACCCGCTGGTGCTCGGGCGGCTGGAGGAAGAGGAGGCCATAGCGCTCGTCGGCCTGCTGGGCCGCGCGGCGCCGGAGCGGGTGCGCGAGCTCGCTAGCCAGCTCGCCGGACGCGCCGGCGGCAACCCGCTGTTCCTGACCGTCGCCGTGCAGATGATCCTCGACCAGTTCGGCGCCCCGTCGCTCGAGGCGGTGCTCCCCCAGCTCGAAGCAGGCGCCGCCCTGCCCGACCTGCGCGGCGCCCGCCCGATCCGCGATCTGGTGCTCGGCCGCCTCGAGCGCCTGCCCCCCGCCGCCCGCGACCTGGCCGAGCAGCTCGCCGTGATCGGCCGGCCGGTGTCGCTCGACCTGATCGAGCAGCTCGCCGGCAGCGAGGGGCTCGCGGCGGCCCAGGTCCTGCTCGAGCGCCAGCTGCTCACCGAGGACGCCGACGGGCGTCTGGACTTCGGCCACGAGCTCGTGCGCTCGAGCATCGCGGCCGCGCTTCTCTCCCCGCGCCTGCGCCTGCTCCACAAGCGCGCCGCAGCCGCCCTCATCGCGCTCCACGGCGAACGGCCCGAGTACGCCGCCGAGATCGCCGGCCATCTCGCCCGCGCCGGCCGCGGCTCCGAAGCCGAGCTGCTGCGCTTCGCCACCGCCGCAGGCGAGCACGCCATGCGCGCCTTCGCCTACCGCGCCGCGCTCGCCCACTACGACCTCGCCCTGTCCGCCGCCGCGCACCAGGGCGACGGGGCGCCCGAAGAGATCGTGCGCCGGGCCTTCGCCGGCCGGCTGCGGACCTGCGCGTCCCTTCTGGACTGGGACGGGATCACAGCGACGGCGGCGCGCTACGAGCAGTGGGCGGCCACCCGCCCTGCGCTCCCGCCGACCCTCGTGGCGCCGCGCACCCTGGTGCTGCTGCGCGCGCTCACCGGCGACCTCGCCGGCGCCGCCGAGCTCAGCCGCCAGCAGCCGGCCGGTGGCGGCCAGGTGCCGCCGGTGCTCGACGACGTGCTGCGGCGCACCGCCCGCATCCTCGAGGCGCCCGAGATGGCCGAGAGCGCCGCGCGGCCGGACTGGCCCGCCGCGCTCACTCCCTCATTCGCCGTCGCCCAGCCGCTCCCCGGAGATCCCGCACGCGAGCTCCCGGCGCTCCTCGGCGACGAGGAGGCCGCGCTCGCGCTGTTCCAGGTCGGCTGGGCTGCCCTCATGCAGGGGCTGGTGCGCGATGCCGAGCCGTGCCTGCTGCGCGCCTACGAGCTCTCCGGCGCGACCGGGCAGGCGGCCGGCGCCGTGATCGCGGCGCTGCAGATCGCCCACCTGCACGCGCTGCGGGGCGAGCTCGATGCGACCGAGCGCTGGCTGCAGACGAGCCTGGACACCGCCGGGCAGGCGGCCGAGGCCACCTGGGCATCGATCTGGCCGCAGATCCACCAGGGCTTCCTGTGGCTGCTCGAGGACCGCTTCGATCTGGCCGAGCAGCGCTTCGCCGCGATGGAGGAACGCCTCGCCCCGCTCGCGGCCTTCCAGTCCCACCGGGCGAGCGTGAAGGTCGGCCTGGGGCTGACGGCGCTCGGCCAGGGCAGGCGCGAGCAGGCCCGGCAGCTCCTCACGGCGTCGGTGGCGTCGCCGCAAGCGCTCTACGGCTTCGTCTACGTCGCGGCGCTCCACGGGCTCGCGCGCCTCGCCGCGCTGGACGGCAGGCTCGATGAGTCCCGCCGGATGCTGCTGCGCGCGCTCGAGTACAGCAGGCGCCGCCAGCTGCTCCCCGAGTACGTTCGCACGGCGATCGAGATCGGCCGCATCGAGCGCGACTTCGGCGACCCAGCGCCGGCGCTCGGGCTGCTCGCGGATGCCGCGGAGCTGGCCCGTGAGTGCCGGCTGGCCGCCCTCGCCGCGGCAGCCGCCGCCCTCCACCAGCGCCTGACCGGCTAGCAGGGGCGAAGCATCTGCCGCGCCCGCTTTTTCCGCCGGGCGAAGTTCGCCGCTTCACCACCCTCAGACGGCGCATGCGATGCCACCGCGTCGGTCGCGTCAGGAGCCGGCGAGGTGCCGGTCGGCGAAGTCCAGGAAGCGCTCCCAGTCGTAGGCGGTCACGTCGTGCGGCCCGGGCCTGATGTGGTAGCCGATCCGGCTCAGCACCGGCTCGCCCACCGGCGGCATCTCGTCCGCTGCCAGCCCATCGGTCCCCAGCAGCCGGTAGACCGGCGAGGCGTGGTACGCCGCGAGGAACTCGCCGCGCGGGTCGGCCCACAGGTCCTCGGCGGCGCTGGCGACGTACACCGGCCGCGGCGCGATCAGCGCGATCAGCATGTGCTGGTCCACCGGGAGGTCGTCCTCGCGCCCGTTGTAGCGCTTGAAGTTCTCGCAGAACCAGTGCGGGAAGCGGGTGTTGATGTGCGCGACCGTCTCCCCGAAGCGGCGCCGCGACAGCGCCGCGCCGCCGCACCCCGAGTTGTTCGAGATCACCAGCGCGAAGCGCTCGTCCTGCGCGCCGGCCCACAGCGCCGCCTTGCCGAGCCGCGAGTGCCCGAGCACAGCGACCCGCGCGGCGTCGATCGCCGGGTCAGTCTCGAAGTAGTCCAGCGCGCGGCTCAGGCCCCAGGCCCAGGCGCCGATCGCCCCCCACTCGTGCGGCTCGGGGCGCGACTGGCCCGCGCGGTAGAAGAGCGGGTGGACGCCGTTCTGGAAGCCGTCGTCGAAGTCGGGGTCGAGGTCGCCGTAGTAGATCGTCGCCAGGCCGTAGCCGCGCTCCAGGATGCGCTCGACCGGCCAGCGGCTCGCGTCGGTCCCGCGCGCCGCCTCGGTCGCGCGGTTGCCGACGATCCCGCGGTCCTTGTAGTCCGGCATCCAGCTCGTCGAGAGGGTGATTCCAGGGTCGGGGTGGATCGCGTGGTTCCCCATAAAGTTCAGCCCGACGAACAGCGGCGCGGGCCTCTGCGCGCCGTTCGGCAGGAACAGCAGGATGCGCATCGTCACGGCACGGTCTCCGGCGCCGAACGTGCCGAGCACCTCCTTGCGCGTGGCGATCCCGCCCAGCGCACTGGCGTCGCTGTGCTGCAGGTCGAAGCGCACCGGCGGGAGCTGTGCGGGCGTGGCGCCGTAGACGTGCTCCGCGAACAGCCCGAGGAGCTCCGGGCGGCGCTGCGCCCACCAGGCCTGCTCGTCCCGCACCGGCGCGCCGTCCGACATCCGCAGCGGGTCGGGCAGGCTGTACGGCGGGACGCGGCTCTCATCGTAGTTCGGCTCAGGTAGCGCTGTCATTCGTAATCCCTCCGCTCAACGGATGCACAATGCGCCAGTATGATGCGCAGCCGCGCCACACGGCACACGAAAGCCGCAGCACTGCTGTGAAGCTCATCATACGCAAAAAGCCTGGAACCGTTGTGGTTCCAGGCTTTTTCCTGTGGTAGCGGCGGGTGGATTCGAACCACCGACCTTCGGGTTATGAGCCCGACGAGC
>ERZ777003.560-NODE-560-length-69982-cov-6.791511_pt1 | contig 69982 bp, 66 predicted proteins | sample MGYA00374956_ERZ777003 | MGnify/ENA primary metagenome ERZ777003 (study PRJEB29302, sample SAMN06268252) | bioreactor metagenome | isolation source: Joint BioEnergy Institute, California, USA | place: USA:Joint BioEnergy Institute, California, USA | collected...
CCCTCCTCCGTCAGGGCGCCGTGCATGCCGCACGCGACCGTATCGAGGATGCACAGCTGGGCGGCGGTCCGCGCGTCGTGCAGCGCGAAAGGGTCGAGCCGCGACACCTCCTGAAGTGCGCGGACGAGCTGGGCTGCTGCGCTCGGGTTTGTTGGGACGCTCACCGGGTGTCCCCCTCTGCACCGGAAGGCCTGTCTAGACACAAAAAGACTCGAGGCGTCACCGCCCGAGCCTTCTACTGGTCTATCCACTAATCGGCTCATGGATGAAGATGTATGGTCTTGTATGCCGGTGCCAAAGTGTACGGGTTTTCTTCGCTGGCGCTTTCCTAACTCCTTCTCCCTTTCCGCTCCAAGGACGAGGATGCCGGTGACTTCCTTTCCGGGCCGCCGCATTTTGGCGGCATACGCATTTTGGCAGGATAGAGCCTGCGCGCCAAGCGCAGGAGTTTCCGGGCAGGCTGCGAAATGGACGAAGACTCCACTTGGGCTCGGCACCGGGCCTTGCGTGCCCGCACACCGCTGCGCCGCCTACGGAAGGGATGGCATTGAGCGACCGCTATCGTGCAAACTTGACTCCTACCGGGGTCGCAACGTTTTTTAAGGCGCCCCTCGTCGAATCGTTCGACGGGCTGACCGGACGCGTCGCCCTCCTGGGAGTGCCCTATGATCTCGGGGTGGGGTACCGGCCAGGCGCCCGGTTCGGCCCCCGGGCCGTGCGGGAGGCGTCGACCCGGCTGGGCCCCATAGGACGCGACGGCTACTTTGACATCGAGCTCGGCAGGCGACGCCTGGCCGGGGTGGAGCTCGTCGACGCGGGCGACGTGGACGTCCTGCGCACGCAGCCGGAAGCCAGCCTCGACGTGATCGAGCAGACGGTCCGGGAGCTTGTGCGCGCGGGCGCGTTCGCGGTCCTCATCGGCGGCGACCACTCGCTGACCGGTCCCGCGGTGCGGGGTATGGAATCCAAGGGCCCCTTTGGCATCCTGCAGATCGACGCGCACATGGACTTTACGGACGAGGTCATGGGAAGCCCGTCGACCAGCAGCAGCCCCCTGAGGCGCGCATCCGAGGCCGCCCACGTCCAAACCATTATCCAGGTGGGCCTGCGGGGGCTGCGCACGCCCGAACCCGCCTATCGAGCGGCGATGGAACGGGGCAACGTGCTCATCACCCGGGAGCAGCTTCGCCGCCAAGACGCCTGGCAGCGGCTCTCGGCAGCGCTGGCGCCGCTGGAACGCCTTTACGTGACGGTCGACATCGACGCGTTTGACCCGGCGGCCGCCCCCGGCGTCTCCTCGCCGGAGCCGGACGGCTTGACGTACCAGGAAGTGAAGGCCGTCTTGTCGCTGGCCGCGGCGCACACGGAGATCGTCGGGTTTGACGTCGTGGAAACGAACCCGTTGCTGGACCCGAGCGGCAACACGGCCTACTTGGCGGCCGCGGTCACGCTGGAGCTTTTGGCCATGCGGTTTGACGCAGGCGCATAAGCGCCGCTGCGCCCCGGCCGACCCGCGTCCGGCCCTGCCGCATAGGATGGGAAGCAACGACCATCCGGAGGAGAGGGCCGTGACCGTGGAAGCCGTCGTGCCGCTGCAAGTCCGCCGCCGCTACAACCGCCTGGCGGCGGTACGCTACGCCTTGCGGCACTGGAACAATCCCAACCCGCGCTACGCCAACCTGGACACCGCGGGCGGCGGGGGCGACTGCGCCAACTTTGTCTCGCAGTGCATGCTCGCGGGCGGCTGGCCGCAAGATTACCGGGAAACCGCCCAAGGCCGGGAATGGTGGTACCGGCGCGTCGGCCAGGCGCCCTTTGACGCCGACCACAACGACTGGTGGTCGTGCTCGTGGGCAGTTGCCGAGTCGCACTTTCAATACATGCGCGCGAACGGCGGGCAGGTGCTCAACCTGCGGGCTAGCCCCCGCCTTGCCCGCCGGCTGCGGCGGGGCGACGTGATCTACTACGACTGGGACGGTGACGGGCAGATGAACCACAGCGCCATCGTCACCGGCTTCACCCGCCGCGGCTCGCCGCTGGTCACCTACCGGACGCTGCGCCCCTTGCGGCCCATCCGCAACGCCTTGTGGACGCTGCGTTTCCGAGGCCGGGCCCGGGGAATTTACGGCGTGCGCCTGCCGAATCTCCCGATCGATCACCGGGTGCCGCCCGACTTTAGCCGGCTGCGCCCCTGCGACCGCACCCGCACCTAGACGCCCGCGGCACTGGTTCAGCAGGCGGGCGGCCGGGCTTGTACCGGCCCCCCCGCCTGCTCCGGCGCCGGGAGACTTTTCTTTGCCGCGGGAGGCGTCTCTTCTTTTCCGTGTTAGCTGCGCAAACAAGCGCCTTGCCTCTTCCTTGTTGACTATGCAAACAATGGTTGTTATTCTAATGTCATGCTAGTGGTATACCATTGGAATACGAGTTGTTTCCATAGCGCATCCCACTGCAAATAATCAGCAAAGGAGGGAGGTCGCCGTGCCGAGCCGGGACGGAGCCCGTGCGAAGGGACGCCCGACCACGGATGAGATCTACAGGATCATCCTGGAGCGGATCGTGACGCTAAAGTACAAGCCCAACGAGGTGTTTCCCGAGCGGGAGATCGCCGAGGAGTTCGGCGTCAGCCGCACGCCCATCCGGGAAGTGTTCAGCAGGCTTGAGGCCCATGGACTGGTGGTTGTCGTCCCTCACCATGGCACCCGGGTAAGCCCCGTCGATCTTGGGGACTTCAAGGAGGTCATGCAGGTCAAGGTCACCTTGGACGGGATGGCCGCCGAACTGGCTACCGCGTACGTGCGGCCGGAGGAAGTCGCCGCACTGCGCGACATGCTCAACCGGCTGGACAGCGGCGAAGACGTTAGCCATGAGGACCTGGTCCGGATCGACCAGGAGTTCCACCGGGCCCTCTGGCGCCGAGCCAACAACCGGTTTCTCGAGACCCTCCTGGAAGGCATCAACGTGCGGGTGTCCCGCGTCTGGTACATGTACCTGCGCCAGACAGGCGAGCAGATGACCGACAACGTGCGAAACCTGCACAGGGTGCTCGACGCGTTTGAGCGGAAGGACACCGGTGCCGCCCGGCAGGCGATGGAAGACCACGTAATGCACTTCTTCGAGATCGTGCGCGACAGGGTATTTGCGTTGAAATAGCCACAACCTGAGGAGGGCTATCATGCAGCCAGCCGAGCCATCGCCCGACCGCCCGCTGGCCTACTTCTGGCACGGCCTGGAGCAGGGGCGTTTCCTCCTGCAGCAGTGCAACGGCTGCAGCAAGTTTTTCTTTTACCCGCGCGTCCTGTGCCCTCATTGCGGCCATCCCGAATGGGACTGGCGCGAAGCGTCCGGCGAAGGCGTCATCTACTCCTACACCGGCGTCTACAAAACCTCCAAAGGACCCGAGCCCGATTACATCGTCGCCTTGATCGACCTGGCCGAGGGCCCGCGGATGATGGCGCAGCTCATCAACTGCACGGAGAGCTCCATCGCCGTCGGCGACCGGGTGCGGGCCGTCATCACCGCCCATGACGAGGGCAAGCGCGTCGATTTCGAACCGGTAGAGAAAGGGAAGCGCCCATGAAACGCAGAGCGGTCATCGTGGGAGTCGCCGAATCCGACCTGGGCGTAACGCCGGGGCTGACGGCCATGGACCTCATGGCGCAGGCCGCCCGCCGGGCGCTGGATGACGCCGGGCTCAAGGTATCCGACGTGGACGGGCTCTTTTCGGCTACGGCCTTTTCCACCATGCCCACGCCGGCGCTGGCGGAATACTTGGGCATCCGCCCCCGCTTTTCCGAGTCCACCAATGTCGGCGGCGCGTCGGCGGAAATGCATCTGCTCACGGCTGCCCTGGCCATTGAGGCGGGGTTGTGCGACGTAGCCCTGATCACCTACGGAAGCAACCAGCGTTCCGTCGGCGGCTTCGTGCCCACATCCACTCCCGTGCCGTATGAGGCCGTGTACCACCCGATCTATCCGATTAGCATGTACGCCCTGGCGGCCCGCCGCCACATGCACGAGTTCGGCACCACCCCCGAGCAGTTGGCCGCCGTGGCCGTGGCGGCCCGGCAGTGGGCAGCCCTCAACCCCAAGGCCTTCAAGCGGGAGCCCCTGACCATCGATGAAGTGTTGGGTTCCCGCATGGTCAGCAGCCCCCTGCACAAGCTGGACTGCTGCCTCGTCACCGACGGCGGCGGAGCCGTGGTCATGACGTCCGAGGACAGGGCCCGGGACCTCAAGAAAAAGCCGGTCTACCTCCTGGGCCACGGTTCGGTGGACAGCCACCGGCACATCGCCCAGATGCCGGACTTGACCGTCACGGGCGCCGCCGAATCGGGCCGGCGGGCGTTTGCCCAGGCGGGGCTCGGCCCGGCTGATATGGACTTCGTGCAGCTTTACGACGCGTTCACTATCAACGTCATCCTGTTTCTGGAAGACCTCGGTTTCTGCAAGAAGGGCGAAGGCGGCCCCTTTGTCTCCGGCGGGCGCATTGCCCCCGGCGGCGAGCTGCCGGTCAACACCAGCGGGGGCGGGCTGTCGTACACCCACCCGGGCATGTTCGGCATTTTTCTCATCATCGAGGCGGTGCGCCAGCTGCGGGGCGAGTGCGGTCCCCGGCAGGTGCCCGGCGCCCAGGTCGGCCTCGTGCACGGCAACGGAGGCACCTTGTCCAGCCAGGTGACGGCCATCCTGGGCACGGACGCGGGGTAGGAGGCAAGGGACGATGGGTCTGTACTATGAAGACGTGCACGTGGGCCAGGTGTTCGAAAGCCCCGGCCGCACGATTACGGAAACCGACGTGGTCAACTTCGCCGCCTACACCGGCGACTGGAACCAGCTGCACACCAATGAGGTGTACGCCCGGGAAACCATGTTTGGACGGCGGGTCGTGCACGGGCTGCTGGGCCTCGCCGTCGCGGTCGGCTTCGTGAGCCGCATGGGGTTGTTTGAAGGCACGACCCTGGCGATGCTCGGAATCAAGGATTGGACTTTCAAAGCGCCGGTGTTCATCGGCGACACGGTGCGGGTGCGGATCACCATCACCCACAAGCGGGTCACCTCCCGGGGCGACCGGGGCATTCTCGACCGGCGTTTTGAGCTCATCAACCAGGACGGCGTCGTATGCCAGGAGGGAAACATCGGGATTATGGTCAAGCTGCGCAATCCCGTGGAGGAGGCAGCCGACAGGCAGTGAGCGTACTTGCAGGCAAGGTCGCTATCGTCACCGGCGCCGGGCAAGGCATCGGCAGGGAGATCGCCCTGCTTCTCGCAAAAGACGGCGCCGACGTCATGCCGGTGGATATCAACGAGGCTGCCGCCCAAAAGACGGCGGAGGAAATCCGCGCCCTCGGACGCCGGTCCGAGCCCTTTGTCGTCGACGTCACCAAGACGGAACAGGTGGACGCGGCGGTCGAGGCGGTGCGGGAGCGCTACGGCCGCATCGACATGCTGGTCAACAACGCGGGCATCATCCGCGACGCACTGCTGCACAAGATGACCGATGACGAATGGGACGCGGTCATCAACGTGCACCTCAAGGGCACGTTCCTTTTCACCCGCGCCGTCGCCCGCGTCATGCGGGAGCAGGAAAGCGGCTCCATCGTCAACTTGTCGTCCATCGCCGCCAAGGTGGGCAACATCGGACAAGCCAACTACAGTGCAGCCAAAGCCGGCATCGTCGCCTTCACCAAGGTGGCCGCCAAGGAGCTGGCGCGCAAGGGCGTCCGGGTCAACTGCGTGCAGCCCGGCATCATCGACACCGACATGACCAAGGGGATACCGGAGAAGGTCATGGCCATGAAGCTCGCGGAAGTGCCCCTTCAGCGCATCGGGCAGCCGGCGGAGGTGGCCAGCGTCGTGCGCTTCCTCCTGGGCCCCGAGTCGAGCTACATGACCGGAGCGGTGCTGGAAGTCGCCGGCGGCCGGTACATGTAGCCCGCGCCCGCACCTCTCCGACGCAAGAAGGCCGCAGGCGGCGCTGGGCGCAGCTTGCGGCCTTTTCTTTAGGTTTCAACCGACCACTAGAATCCCGGCACTCTCCGGTTGCCGGGGTTCGCCCGCGGCTCGCCAGTAAGATTCTCTCTACACCCGGAACCGGGGCTCCAGGATGTCCCGCAGCGAGTCGCCCAGCAGGTTGACGGCCAGCATCAAGAGGGACAACGTCGCCCCCGGCGCGATGGCGAGCCACACGGCCGTGTCCAGGTACACCATGCCCGTGCGCAGCATGTTGCCCCAGCTCGGTTCAGGCGGCTGGATGCCGGCTCCGATGAAACTGAGCGCCGATTCGATCAGCACCGCACTCGCGATAGACAGCGAGGCCTGCACGATGAGGGGCGAGGCAATGTTGGGCAGGATGTACTTAAAGAGCAGGCGTGCCCAGCCGACCCCCACGGCCACCGCGGCTTCGATGTACAGCTCCTGCCGGACAGCGAGTACCTGGCCGCGGACAAAGCGGGTCAACCGGGGAAAGAACACGATGGCGATGGCTACCGTGGCGCTGTGGACGCCGGGATTGAGCACCGTCGCGATGGCCAGGGCCAACAGCAGCGCCGGGTAGGCCAAAAGCCCGTCCATGATGCGCATGATGAACGCGTCCGTGCGCCCGCCCGAAAAACCTGCCAGGACGCCTACGGGCACCGCCAGGGCCAGCGACACGGACACGGACAAAAACGCGACCAAAAGCGACGCCCGGCTGCCGATGACGAGCCGGCTCAAGACGTCGCGGCCGAGCTCGTCCGTACCCAGCCAGTGGGCGGCGGAGGGCGGTTTCCGGATCGCGAAAAAGTCCATGGCGTTGGCGTCGTACGGCGCGACCCACGGTGCGGCCACCGCCACGCCCACGTAAAAGATAAGAATGACAAGACCAAAGACCGCCGCGGGCGTGCGGACCAAGCGCGTCAGGAAGCGGCGACGGTTCACGGGAGCAGCACCTCCTCCATCCCTAATCGTAGCGGATTCTCGGGTCCAGCAGCCCGTAGGCCACATCCGCCAGCAGGCTGACGAGCACGGCCGTCACCGCGGCCAGCAGGATTACCGCCTGCAAGACCGCAAAGTCCCGGTCGATGACGCTGGACACCGCGGCGCTGCCGATCCCGGGCAAAGAAAAGACGGACTCCGTGACGACGGCGCCGCCCAGAAGCTCGCTCACCTGCAGCGCCACGATGGTGATGATGGGCATGAGGGAGTTGGGCAGCACGTGCCGCCAGACGATCAGGAGTTCCGACAGTCCCTTGGCCCGCGCCGTGCGGATGAAGTCCCGGTAGTACACTTCGATGACGGCAGAGCGCATTTGCCGGGCGATTTGAACCATGAGGCCGGACCCCAGCGTCAACCACGGCAAGATCATGTAGCGGGCCATGGTGAGAAACCCGTGCTCGGCCCAGGACCGGTAGCCGAAGGCCGGCAGCCACGGCAGCACTTGAGCAAACAAAATGATGAGCAGGATGCCCTGCCAAAAGCTGGGGATGGAATGGCCCAAGGTGGCCAGCACCGTCAGGCCGCGGTCGATCCAGGTGTTGGGCCGCGTTCCCGCGACGACGCCGATGACGATACCAAACACGACCGCATAGAGCAGCCCGCCGGCGGTCAGGGTGATGGTGACCGCCATGCGATCCTTGAGCAGATTGGTGATGGGCATGTTGGAGCGGACGGATGCTCCAAGGTCGCCTTGGAGCACCCGTCCCATCCATTCCGCATACCGCTGGAGAAAGGGCTTGTCCAAGCCCAGTTCCGCCCGCAGCTGCGCGTACCGGGCCGGGTCATAGCTGTCCGCCCCCATCATCGCGAGGGCGGCGTCGCCCGGCAGCAGGTCGAGCAGGATGAAGTTGGTGACGCTGATGACCAGAATGAGCGGGATCAGCGCCAGCAGCCTGCGTGCGATGAAGCCAACCACGCTTCCGCCCCTCTCCAACCGACCGCCGGCGGCTGCCCGCCGGCGGTCTCGCTGCTACTCGGCCAGGTCGATGACCCGGTAGATGATCTTCCCAAGGGCGTTCGGTTCGAAGCCGACGACGTTCTTCCGCACCGCCACCTGGTAGGGGCTGAAGTACAGCGGGATGAGGTAGGCTTCCTCGAACGCAATCCGCTGGATTTCTCCGTACAGGGCCGCGCGCTCAGCTTGATCGTAGGTCTGCGCTGCCCGTTCGATCAGTTCGTCCAAGTACGGCGTGCTGCCGTGGGGCTCGGCCCGCCTCGGCGGGTTGTAGCTGCCCAGCCCGTGCAGCAGGGCGACCACCGTCGCATTAGGATCCGGGCGCCCGCCCCAAGCGCTTACCGACATGGCAAACAGGCCCTGCTGCCAGAACTCGTCGTTGGACCGCGCCGTATCCCCGATGACCAGCTCGTTGGGGATGCCGGCCTGGTCCAGCATGGCCTTGATAATTTGGGCGTTCATCAAGTGCTCGTTCGTCTGGTTTCCGAAAATCCGGACCGGCCGGCCGTCCCAGCCGGTGGCGCGCGCCTGGGCCAAGTACTCCCGCGCCTTTTGCACGTCGTAACGGTAGCCCGGCACGTTGGGATCGTACGCCCAGTAGCCCGGCGGGAACAGCCCGTTGGCGGCCGCGAGCTCCGGTCCGCCGACGACCCGTGCGATGGCGTCCCGATCCAGGGCATGGGCGATGGCCAGCCGCAGCGCCTTGTTGTTGAGCGGCGGATCGGTCCTATTGATGTATAGCATGGGGAAGCGCAGGCTGTCTACGCTCACCAGCTCGTAATCGGCGCTCGCCCGCACCCAGTCGACCTGCGGCTCGGGCACCCGCTCATACAGATCCACCTGCCCCGCCCGCATGGCCTGGACCGCGGATTCCTGGTTGCGGAAGTGATAGAAGACGATCCGGTCCAGCTTGGGATAGTCGGGTTCCCAGTGGTTGGGGTTGCGCTCCAGCACCCAGTGGGACCCGTCGACCCACTCCTTGAAGATGAAGGGGCCGGCGCCCACGGGCCGCCGGGAAAATTCGCGCGGGCCCATCTGCTGAAGCGCGGTCGGAGACACCATCGCCCCTGCCCGGTCGGCGAGCGCGCCGAGGATGGCCGCGGACGGGCTCGACAGGTTGAGGCGCACGGTGTGCGAATCGACCACTTCCACCGATTCGACGACGCTCAGCTCGCTGCGGACGACGGAGCCGGTGGCAGGGTCCATAATGCGCTCGAGGTTGAACTTGACCGCTTCGGCGTTAAACTCGGTGCCGTCGTGGAACTGGACCCCCCGCCGCAGGTGGAGCACCAGCGTCGTCGGGTTCGGGAATTCCCACGACTCGGCCAGACCCGGCAGGAAGTTCAGCTGGGAGTCGAAGCGAATCAGCGTGTCAAACACTGCGTAAATGACCTGGAGCTCCGAGTTGTCGGTGCCCAGGTGGGGATCAAAGTGCGACAAACCCTGGTCAAAGGCTACCCGCAGCTCTTTCACGGCCTCGGCCTTGGCGCCTCCCATGACGCCCAGTGCGAGCAGCGTCACCATGAGCGCCATCGTCAGGAACGCGGCCCCGGATCTCCGTGAGCCTCGCCGCCATGTCACCTCGATCATCCTCCTTGCCCAGAAAACTGCGTACGCTTGTCCACGGTGTTCAACACCATACGGCCGTCCGGGTCCCGGCATCACCCCTTTCCCTGTCCCGTCACTTCCTGCGATGCTTCAATCCGCGGCGTCCTCAGGCAACTAGCGCCATTCCACAACCAGGGCCCCTGCACGGCCACTGTTCTCGCGCAATCAGCGCCCTCCCGCGGCTAGCGGCCTTGAAACCGGGGCTTCCGCTTTTCCTTGAAGGCGCGGGGGCCCTCGCGGGAGTCCTCGGTGTCCCGGGCGATGCGGCGCAAGTACTCGCCCATGACGAAGGAGCGCTCAAAGGGCATGTCCAGCCCGCGGATCATGACTTCCTTGGTCACCCGCACGGCCAGGGGAGCGTTGTCCGCCAGCCGCTGGGCCAAAGCACGCGCCTCCCGCATCAGGTCGGCCTGGGGGTAGACGTTGTTCACGAGCCCGATGCGCAAGGCGGTCTGGGCGTCGATGGTGTCACCGGCCAGAAGCAGCTGCGCGGCCCAGCCCAAGGGGACCGTGCGAGGCAGCAGGATCGCCCCCGTGATGGTCGGCAGCCCGACCTTGACCTCGGGGAACGAGAAGGTGGCGTTCTCGGAGCAGATGCGGATGTCGGCGCCCAGGATGAGGGTGAACCCGCCGCCGATGCAGTAGCCGTTGACCGCGGCGATGACGGGTTTCCACAAGGCCATGCCTTCCTCGAGGGTACCGCCGAAACCGTACGTGTGGTCCTGCCAGAACACTTCCCGGTGCCATGTCTCGCTGCGCTCGGCCACCTCCTTCAGGTCGACGCCGGCGCAGAAAGACTTCTCCCCCGCCCCGGTGACGATGGCGACCCGGGCGTCGTCGTCGGCCCGGAACGTGTGCCACGCCTCCTTGAGCTCGGCCACCATCTGGCGGCTCATGGCGTTCAGGCGCTCCGGGCGGTTAAGGGTGATGGTGACGATGTGACCCTCTTTTTCGTAGAGAATTGACATGTGCGTCTCCCCCGTTCTCTGGGATGACCTTCGAGCCGGCACCGGAATGGGCCAAGCCGCCGGGCGGCGGGCCGGCCGCGCGGCCCACCCGTCTTCAGATCACGTTTTCTTGCTTGAGCGCTTCCATCTCGTCGGCGGTGAGACCCAGCAGTTCGCCGTAGACGTCCTGGTTATGCTCGCCCAGGCCCGGGCCGCCCCGGGTGACCTGCCCCGGCGTCAGCGACAAGTGGGGAATCGGGCCTTGGACCGTGACCGGACCTAGGTTGGCGTCGTTCAAGGTGATGCAGTTGCGCCGGGCCTGCACGTGCGGGTCCTGGACAAGCCGATCGACCGTCTGGACGACGGAGCAGGCGACACCGTGCAGCCGCAGCCGGGCCACGGCCTCGTCGCCAGGCAACGTGGCAATCCACGCACGCAAGGTGTCCGCCGTCCCATTCTCCTGCGGCATGCCGAGCTGCTGCACGGCGGCCGCCACCGTCTCCTCCTCCCGCGCGGACACCGCTACCCAGAGGCCGTCCGCGGCCTTGGCGTTGACGAAGAAGCCGTACCCGGGCCACAGCGCGCCCTGGCGCTGGCGGACGACGCCGTGGCGGTCATAGACCGCCGCCACGTCGCCCATCATGCGCAGGACCGACTCATAGATGCCCAGGTCCACCACGCCGCCCCGGCCCGTGCGGGCGCGGCGGTGCAGCAGCGCCATGACGCCCAAAACCCCAAACAGGGCGCTCGAGTAGTCGCTCAGCAGGACACCGGGGCGCAGGGGCGGCCGCTCGGGGCTGCCGTTCACGTGGGTGAAACCAGCCATGGCAAGGCCGATGCGGTCAAAGGCCGAACGGTTGGCGTAGGGCCCGTCCTGGCCGAAACCCGAAACGCGGACCAGGATGAGGCGGGGGTTCTCCGCCTGGAGCACGTCCCAGCCCAGCCCCCATTTCTCCAAGGTGCCGCTGCGGAAGTTTTCCACCACGACGTCGCTCTCGCGCACGAGGCGCAGGAAAAGGGCGCGCCCCTTTTCGGTGCGGACGTCCAGGGTGATGCCCCGCTTGTTGCGGGCGCGCATGGCCCACGCCACCGAGTGCCCGTTGACCAGCGGGTGGCGATAGCGGGTTCCGTCGCCCTGGCCGGGCAGCTCCACCTTGATCACGTCGGCGCCGAACTCGGCCATGAGCGTGCAGGCGACCGGTCCGGCGATGAACTGCCCCAGGTCCAGTACCCGCAGGCCGTGCAGGGGCCCCGCTGCGGACGCTGGCCCGGTCGCTCCATGGTGCGTTGTCCCGTCGTGCGCGGTCCGATCATGCACGACCGATCACCCCATCTCGAGCCAGTTGCTCCAGAGTGCCGTCATCGAGTCCAAGCACCGTGCGCAACACGACTTCCGTGTGCTGGCCCAGCCGAGGTGCGGGCCGCAGGGCCACGGGGACGTCCAGGATGCGCGGTACAACACCCTGCATACACACAGAGCCGCCGTCGGAGGTGGGCACCGGCACGATGTTTTGCCGGTGCACCACCTGCGGGTCCTTGACCGTCTCCGCGACGGAGTAGATCGCCGCGGCCGGGGCGCTCTTGGCGTCCATGGCGGCCATGACTTCCTCGGCGGTGTGGCGGGCGACCCACTCCTGGATGATCTGGTTGGTCAGCTGCCGGTTTTCGCACCGGGCGCTGGGCGTGGCCACGCGGGGATCGGTCGCCCACTCCAGGCGGTCCATGGCCTCCAGGATGCGCTGGAACGCCCGGTCGTTCGCGGCCGAAATGGCCACCCAGCGCCCGTCGGCGGTTTCGTAGTGGTTGGAGGGAACGATCTCGGCGTACTCGTTGCCCATCCGCTCCCGGATGGTACCGAATAGATCGTATTGGATGACCATCTCTTCCTGGAAACGCAGCAGCGGCTCGTACAAGGCGAGATCTACGGTCTGGCCCGGATGGCCCGCCCGGGTGGCGTGGATGGCCATAAGCAGGCCGATGGCGCCCGTCAGGCCACTCCAGTACTCGGCGATGGGTACGCTGATGGGTTCGGGCGGAGCGTCAGGATAGCCGTTGACGTAAAGCGCGCCGCTGAAAGCCTGCGCGATCCGATCGTCCGCCGAAAAAGGGCTCAACGGCCCTGTCTGCCCGAATCCCGACAGGCGGAGGAAGCACAACGACGGGTTGGCCGCCGCGAGGACCTCCGGGCCGAGCCCCAGGTTCTCCAGGCCACCGGCGCCCAAGTCTTCGATGACGGCGCCGGCCTTTTCCATGAGTTGCCGGGCCAGTTCGCGGCCGGCCGGCGAGGTGAGGTCAATGGCTACCGACTCTTTGCCGCGGGACTCGGTCTGGAAATAGAGGGAGTCTTCCTCCCCCGCGAAGCGCCCGGCGCGCCGCAACGGGTCGCCGCCGGCAACGGGCTCGATCTTGATGACGCGGGCGCCGAAATCCGCCAGCAGCACGCCCGCGAAGTTGGCCGCCAGGCCCGACGCCAGTTCCACCACCACGAGTCCCGCCAAGGGCGTCGGGTCGCCGGGAAGCGGCATGCCGGGGCCTTGCGCCTCCGCACCGTTGACCGTCAACAGGCTTCACCCTTTTCCACGAGGATTTCGACGATGCTCGCGTCCAACATGGCCAGTCCTTTCCGGGTCAAGTAGCCCACGTTTGCGACGGTGTCACTGAAGGTCTCTCCGACGATGCCGTGGGGCAACAGCGTCATTCCTTCCTTGGCCAGCCACGCCCCCTCCACGGCGATGCCGGCGGCGGAGGCGATCTTGACGGCGCACCCGGGCTTGGCGCCGTCGCACACCGTGCCGTAATGGTTGGCGACGACGTAGTTGACGGCGTGGAGCATCTGCTTGGGATCGGCTCCCAGCAGATAGGCCACGCCGGCGGCCGCCCCCGCGCCCGCGTCCAACCCGGAGCCGCAGTGCGGGGTCAACACGCTGCTCTGGTTCTTAAAGCACCCCAGCACGGCGACGCCGAGCGCCAGCGCGCGGCCGATCTCCAGGTCGGTCGCATTGAGCGCCTTGCCCACGACACCGATGGTGTTGAACAGGATCGCCCCGTGGGTGCCGCTGCCGAAACAGCCGACCACGGGCACCTGCAGCCCCGCCATACGGGCGTCGGTCGCGGCCGCCGAGAAAACCCGCGCCCGGTGAATGAGACGGGCGGGGTCGTCGGCCCGCTCGTCTAGCCGGTTCAGCTTGGCGCCGATGCCGAGCCCCGCACCGGTCGCAAGCCCCGCCTCGGCCGCGGCCAAGTTGACCTCCAAGCCCTTCAATAGGAAGGCGACGTCGTCGATCGTCAGTTGGTTCACGCTCTCAACCAGGTCTTCGAGTTCCGTTCCCAGCGGCAGAATGACGTTAAAGTCGGTCAGGGCGGGGGCGAGCGCCTCCCGTTCCACGAGCACCTCGCCATTCTTCTCAAGCAGGGCCAGCTGGTTGTGCTCGTGGCGGATGATCGCGCGGGCGGTCCCCGACGGCGTTTCCACCCACGCCTCCACGTAGAGGTCTTGGTATTCGGGGTGGTGCTCCACCTGGACCCGGCCTTCGGACACCAGGCGCTCGGCAGCCGCAATGTCCTCGGGGGTGCAGTTGGCCAGAAACGTCAACGCGTTGCCCTTGTTCTTGACCACTGCCCCCAGGGCCGCCGCCGTGTGCAGGCCGTAGCGCTCCGTCCCGGGAATCCCCACGGAGAAGCTGTTCTTGAAGATGTTTTTGTCCGTCAGCACGCGCACGCGACTGGGGGGGTCGTCAAACAATGCCGCCGCCCGCGACGTGGCCAGGGCGATGGCCACGGGGTCCGTGCAGCCGACCGTGTAGAACGTGTACCGGTCCAGAACCTCCACCAGCCGGTGCGGTTCGATACAAGGCACGACCACCTTCACTCCTTAAGCCTGACATGCCTCGGAAACCGTCCCGCCGCGGAATACTCGACTGGCTTTTCCTTTGCAAAGGCGGTGTTCCCAATGCATCCCATTATCCAACCATTGGTATACCAAAGTGATACCAAATATACCACGATGTTCCACAGGCGTCAACCAATATCCGGAAAATGCGCCCGAGACAGTACCAAGTCAGGCAAGAAACGCCGGTCCCCGGAGTGGCCCCGCGGCCCACGGTGGGCCAATTGAGCTCGCCAGGTAGGTCCTTCCTCCGCGGGGGGCGAATTGTGCTCCTAATTCACCGGCCCGCTTGGCGGCGACGGGCGCGCGTCCCGCCGCTGCAAGCCGGGGGCGTGTTGCGCGGTAAGGAGGAGTTTCGTTGTCGCTCCGCTTTCTCACAGCCGGCGAATCCCACGGTCCGGCCGTCACGGCCATCGTGGAAGGCATGCCCGCCGGCGTCCCCGTGACCGCGGCGGCCATCAACCAGCAGCTCAAGCGGCGCCAGCTCGGCTACGGCCGCGGCCGGCGCATGCAGATCGAACCCGACCAGGTGGAAATTTTGACAGGCGTCCGCCACGGCCTGACCTTGGGCAGTCCCATCGCCCTTCTCATCCGCAACAAGGACTGGGAACGGTGGCAGGCGGCGATGGCCCTGGAGCCGCTCGCCGGCTCGCCCGGAAGCGCAGCCGCAGGGGACCCGCAGGCCCACGGGCCAGGCGCGGCCCCGGCCACCCCCGGGGCGCCGGGCGCTGCGGACGCCAAGGAAGACTGGCGGCTCCGGCCCGTCACCCGTCCGAGGCCGGGACATGCGGATCTCGCCGGGATGCTCAAATACGGGTTTGACGACGCCCGCAACGTGCTCGAGCGGGCCAGCGCCCGGGAAACCGCCATGCGGGTCGCCGCCGGCGCCGTCGCACGCCAGTTGCTCGCGGCCTTTGGGATCGAGATCGCGTCCCACGTCGTTCGAATGGGGCCCGTCGCCGCGCCCCGCGACCCGGACGCCCCGCCGCCGGCGCCGGAAGCTTTTGCCCGAGTGGACGAGTCGCCGGTCCGCTGCCTCGACCCCGAGGCCGGCGAGGCCATGGTGCGGGCCGTCGACGAGGCCAAAGCCCGGGGCGAGACGCTGGGCGGAGTGTTTGAGGTCATCGCCTGGGGCGTTCCTCCCGGGCTTGGCAGCCACGTGCAATGGGATCGCAAGCTGGACGGGCGCCTGGCACAAGCCCTGATGAGCATCCAGGCCATCAAGGGCGTCGAGTTCGGCCTCGGGTTTGAAACCGGCGCCCGTTTCGGCTCGCAAGCCCACGACCCGATCCTCTACGACGGCGAGCGCGGAATTTGGCGGCCGTCCAACCGGGCGGGCGGCGTCGAAGGCGGCATGACCAACGGGGAACCCTTGGTGGTGAGGGCGGCCATGAAGCCGCTGGCTACCTTGTACAAGCCGCTGCCGTCCATCGATATGGCCGCGCTGTCGCCGTCCGAAGGCGCCATCGAACGCTCCGACGTGAGCGCCGTCCCCGCCGCGGCCGTCGTCGCGGAAGCCGTCGTCGCCTTTGAACTCGCCCGCGCGATGATGGAAAAGTTCGGCGGCGATTCGCTGGCCGAGATGCGGCGCAACTTCACCGCGTACGCGGAGGAGCTCGCCCGGCGGGGCATGCGGGGCTGGCAGCGGCCGGTGAAGGATTAAGATCGGACTAAAGGACCAGACTTGACGACCGGTCGCGAGCGAAAAGCCGGGGCCGGCCCGGCCGACGGAGGTGGCGCCGCGTGCGCATCGACCCGCGGACCCGGATGGGTCCGGTGCATTACACCGTCCAAAACCTCGACCGCCAGGTGGATTTCTACTGCCGCATCCTCGGGTTTCAGTTGCTCCGGCGGGACGGCAACACGGTTGCGCTGGGCGTCGCGGCGCGGGACGGAGCGGCCGGCCACGGTGCGGGAGGGGCGAAAGCGCAAGTCCCCGGCACCGAGCTCTTGCGCCTGACGGAAAACCCCGGCGCGCGGCGGTATCACCGGACGACCGGGCTGTACCATACGGCGTTTCTCGTGCCGACCCGCTGGGACTTGGCCAATCTCATCCGCCGTGTCATCGATACCCGCACGCCCGTGCAAGGCCACTCCAACCACGGCACGCACCTGGCCCTGTACTTGCCGGACGCGGAAGGCAACGGCATCGAGCTCGCGTGGGACTTCCCGCGGGAGGAGTGGCCGATGGAGAACGGCCGGATGCTTTACGACCGCATGCCGCGCATGGGCATCGACATCGCGGAGCTGTTTGAGGAGCTTGAGCGCAAGCCCGCGCCGTGGCCCGGCCTGCCGCCCGGCACCGTCGTCGGCCACATCCACCTGCATGTCGCCTACCTGGAAACCACGAAGCACTTTTACCATGAGGTGCTCGGGTTTGATATCACGATGGAGTCCGAGGAAATGGGCGCGCTGTTTTTGAGCGCGGGCGGCTACCACCACCACATCGGCAGCAACGTCTGGAAAGGCGAAGGCTTGCCGCCCGCGCCGCCCGACGCCGCCGGGTTGCGCGAGTTTACCATCCTCGTGCCCGACGAGGCGGTGCGCGCCAGCCTCTTGGAAAGGGCCAAGCTGGCGGGCGTGCCGGTGGAACCGCATCCCGGAGGCACGCTGATGCGGGATCCGTCCGGCATCGGCGTGCTGCTGGCCGTCGCGCCCGCTTAAGGCGTAAACCCGGGCCGGCGCTTTGCGCGGGGGCCCGTGTCCCCGCGGCGGGCGCCGGCCCCGAAGGGCGGAGATCGACATGCGCCTTTTCCCCGTCTTTTCAGGCCTGTTTGTCGCGGTGCTGATGATCAGCCAAGTGACGGCGACCAAACCCGTGCAGTGGGGGAACCTCGCCTTCACGGGCGCCGACCTCATCTTTCCCCTCACCTACCTCCTGGGCGACATGCTCACGGAGGTGTACGGGTTTGCCCGCTCCCGCGTCGTGATCTGGACAGGCCTTGCCGCCAACCTGCTCCTGAGCGCGGCCGTGTACGTCGTGGGCGCCATGCCGGGCGCGCCCGACTGGGTAGCAGGCGGCGGCCAGCAGGCGTGGGACATGCTCCTGGGGCTCACGCCGCGGATCGCCGTGGCGAGCCTCCTCGCGTACGTCGTCGGCGAGTTCGTCAACGCCTACGTCCTCTCCCGGCTCAAAGTGCGCACCAAAGGCCGCCACCTGTGGCTGCGCACCATCGGTTCGAGCCTCGCCGGGCAAGGCATTGACACCCTCATCTTCTTCCCAATCGCTTACTGGGGCGCCTGGCCGTGGACGCTTATCCTCCACATCATGCTGGTCGCGTACGTGATCAAGGTCGGGGTTGAGGTCGTGCTCACGCCCGTCACCTACGTCCTCGTCTGGGTCGTCAAGCGCGTCACCGGCATGGACGTCTACGACGAACACACGAGTTTCAACCCGTTCAAAATCGTGCTGGAGGACGACGAGGCCGCCGGCGGAAACCGGGGTCGGGGCGCTCGCTAGCCCGTGCGGCCTAAGCTCGCGCCAAACGTCCCCGGCCGTTGGCAGCGCTTGACAGAGAGAATTACGTTCAATATAATTCGAATCGTGAAGGGGAGTAGCACTGCGAATCCCTGGGGCGTCAATACGGCCGCGGGCCCGCTCCAGGGACGAGGTGCGCAAGCCGCCTCGGAGCGAGACCTTCGCCCAAGCTTCGTGCTGGGCGAAGGTTTATTTTTTGGCCAGAACCGCTCAGACAGCACAAGAAGGGGTGGCACTGTTGGAAATTTCACCGTGGATGTGGATGGCGTTCAACGGTCTCGTGGTGGGCATGTTGGCGCTGGACCTGGGCGTCTTTAACCGCAACGCCCACGCCATCAAGGCCAAGGAAGCGGCCATCTGGACGGTCGTCTGGATCGCCATCGCCGTCGTCTTTGGCGGGGTGCTGTACTGGTGGCGAGGCGCCGACGTGGCCATGCAGTACTTCGCCGGCTACCTCATCGAAAAGTCGCTGAGCGCCGACAACATCTTCGTGTTCGTGCTGATTTTCACGTACTTCGCCGTTCCCGCCCAGTTCCAGCACCGGGTGCTGTTTTGGGGCGTGCTGGGGGCGCTGGTCATGCGGGGCCTTTTCATCGCGGCCGGTGCGGCGCTCCTCAACACGTTCCACTGGGTCATCTACGTGTTCGGCGCCTTCCTCGTCTTCACCGGCATCAAGTTGATCACGCAAAAGGAAGAAGCCATCGACCCCGGCCAGAGCCCGGTGCTGCGCTTCGTGCGCAAGATCTTCCCCGTGACCGAGAACTACGAGGGCAGCCTGTTCTTTGTGCGCCGGGCGGGCAAGCTCATGGCCACGCCGCTCTTTGTGGTGCTGTGCATCGTCGAATCCAGCGACATTATGTTCGCCGTCGACTCGGTGCCCGCCATCTTCGCGGTGAGCAGCGACCCGTTCATCGTCTACACCTCCAACGTATTCGCCATCCTCGGCCTGCGGTCGCTGTACTTCCTGCTGGCGGACGTCATGGGCAAGCTGCGCTACCTCAAGGTCGGCCTGTCCGTGATCCTGACCTTCGTGGGCACCAAGATGCTGATCTCGAGCTTCGTGCACATCCCGCCGGCGGTGTCCTTGGCCGTCATCGTCGGCATCCTGACGGTCACCATCGTGGCGTCCGTCATGTTCCCCCAGCGCGAGGAGGCGGCGGGAGTGGTCGCCACCCGCGATCGGTGGGAGTAGGCTTCACCGGACGGGGCCCAAGCTCCCGGCCCCAGGCCCCCGGTCAGGCTTGGGCCCCCTTCCTCCTTCGCCGCCGGGACCGCCTTCCCGCTCCGGCGCATCCTCCCCTTCGGAGCCGCTTTCCCGCCCGGGCGTATCCTCCCCTTCGGAGCCTCCTCCCCTATGCGGCCCGTCCTCCCCTTCCGGACCGCCTTCCCGCCCCGGCCCGTCCTCCCCTTCGGGACCGCCTTCGCGCCCCGGCCCGTCCTCCCCTTCGGGACCGCCCTCGCTGCCGGGGCGGCGCCGCTCCGGTGCCCGCGGCCCATCCTCATCGTGTGCGGGCTTGCCCTTTGCCCCCGGCCTCGGCTGCTGGCCCATGGCCGCAAGCCGCGCCGCCAGTTCCCGCAAGCGGGCCTGGACGCGGCCCCCGACGGTTTCGGGCGGGAAATTGCCCCAAGCGTCAGGTTCGCCCACGGCCACGCCGGTAAGCAGCTCGATTAGCTCGTCGCTGTGGTCGACGGCGTAGATGTGAAACCGTCCGGCGGCGACGGCGTCCACCACGTCCTCCCGGAGATTGAGATGAACGACGTTGCTGCGGGGGATGATGACGCCCTGCTCGCCGGTGAGGCCCTTCGCGCGGCAGACGTCAAAGAAGCCTTCGATCTTTTGGTTGAGGCCGCCCACCGCCTGCATCTCGCCGTGCTGGTTGATGGACCCGGTCACCGCCAAGTCCTGGCGCACCGGCAGGCCGCTCAAGGCGGAAAGCAGCGCCGCGAGCTCCGCGCCCGACGCGCTGTCGCCGTCGACTTCGCTGTAGCTTTGCTCAAAGACGAGCCGGGCCGACAAGGCCAGCGGCATGTTGCGGGCGAACCGGTGCGTCAAGTACCCGCCCAAAATGAGCACGCCTTTGGTATGAATGCGGCCGCCAAGGCGCGCCTCCCGCTCGATGTCGATGACGCCTTCGCGGCCGACGCCGGCGCTGGCGGTGATGCGGGTCGGGCGGCCAAAGGCAAACTCGCCGATGGCGCTCACGGAAAGCCCGTTGACTTGCCCCACCCGCCGGCCGGTAACCTCCACCTGCAGGATGCCCCGGGCGACGGCTTCCCGGAGCCGGTCGTAAATGAGGCTGCTGCGGTACACCCGCGCCTCCACCGCCTGGCGCACGTGCTCGCCGCTCACCGCGGCCGCTCCCTGCTGGCGGGCCCAGTAGTCGGCTTCCTGGAGCAGGCTGACGACGGCGCCAAACTTGGTGCTGAGCTTGGTCTGGTCGTCCGCGAGCCGGCTTGCGACCTCGACCATCTTGGCCAGGCCCGTCGCGTCCAGCGGCAGCAGCTTGTACTTGCGGCAGATGTCGGCCACGAACGCGGCGTACTTGCACACGTTCTCGTAGCTGCGGTCCATGACGGTGTCAAAGTCCGCCTGCACCTTAAACAGCTCGGAGAAGTCCTCGTCGTACGCCGTGAGCAGCTGGTACAGCCAGAGGCTGCCGATGAGCACCACCTTGAGGTTGAGCGGGATCGGCTGCGGCCTCAGGCTCTTGGCGGTGACAAAGCCCCAGCGGTCCGACAAGTCCTCGATGTCCACTTGGCCGTTGCGCAACGCCCGCTTGAGCCCGTCCCAGGCATACGGGTTGCGCAGCAGCTCCTCGGCCGGGATGACCAGGAAACCGCCGTTGGCCAGGTGCAAGGCGCCGGGCTTGATGTTGGTAAAGTCGGTGATCAGGGCGCCCTGGTGCATCTCCCGCTCGATGCGGCCGATGAGGTTGTTGTACGTCGGGTTTTGCTCGATGACGACCGGCGCCCCGTTGCCCGGGTCGTGATGGACGAGCACGTTGACCTGGTACTTGCGCAAGGCCAGCTGCCGCGCCCCCCGGGGGCCCCCTTCGTCTTCGTCGGTGGCCTCGAGAAACACGTGCAGGTTGGCGCTGATGTCGTCCCGCAAGGCTTCCAAATACTTTACCACATGGGGAAACGCGCCGTACTTCTCCACCATGTCCTCCACGACGCCGCTGATGGCGAACTGGACCACTTCCCGGTCCAGCTGCTCCAGCCGCTCCCGGGCCTCGCGCTCAAGGGCCCGGATCTGCTTGAGAGCGACCCGCATCTCGGCGTGCAGCGCGCTGCGCCGCCGGTCCAGCTCGCCGCGGATGGCCGGCGGCAAGGCCTGGATCTCCTCATCCGCCAGGGGCCGGCCGTTGCGCATGGGGATAAAAAAGAGGCCAACGGGCGTCACCTGCAGGAGAAAACCGGCGCTATTGGCCTTCGTTTCCAGCTGCCGCAAAATCTCGGCGCGTCCCCGCTGCAGGGCGCCGGTGAGCTGCTCGCGCCGGGCCGTGTACTCGTCGCTTTCAAACGCCGCCCGGATTTCCCGGGCCGCGCCGCGCACCATGTTGTCCACGTCCCGGGCCAGTTCGGGGCCCAGGCCGGCCGGCAGCTCCAGGGCCAGCGGGCGATACGAATCCTTTGGGTCGTGGACGTAGCACCAGTCGGAGGCGGGCGGGCGCGTGCGGGCGACGTCCTCAAGGTAAGAAAGCACCGCGGTCGTCTTGCCCGTGCCCGGGATGCCGGACACGTAGATGTGGTAGCCGGCCTGCTGGATGCCGAGGCCAAACGTAAGCGCCCGCATGGCCCGGTCCTGGCCGATGATGCCCTCAAGGGGCGGCATCTCGTCGGTGACGCGGCACGGCAGCGCGGCCGGATCCTGGACCGCGCGGACTTGCTGGGCGGAAAGGCGCTCGATCACGGCACCGTCCCCCTTCCTCCCGTGATGCGGCATGGCCGCCTGTTTCTTTCTTCGCCACAGTGGCACAAATTCCCGTACAGTTCTATGAAAACCCCGGGGAGGGAAAGCGGGCGCAGGGAAATGGCCGCGGCCTTGCGAACCGCGATCCCCAGGGTCCGCCGGCGCCGCGCGGAAAGCAACGGAGCGGGGCGCGGCGACCGTGCGGCGAGGGGGGCTCGGGCATGACGGAAGCGTACCGGCGGCTGGCGGTTGTCGCCGGCCTGGTGGCCGTGGGGCTGTTCGTGCTTTTCGTCGTCAACCAGACGGCGCAGGTGGTGGCCTTGGCGGACCGGGTTTCGCCGCTTTTGGGCAGCGCCGTGCTGTGGACGCTCCTTGCCGCCTACACGGCAGCGGGACTTTACATCTGGTTTCAATTCGTGCGCCTGCCAAAGGCCCTGCGGCCGCCCAGGAGCAAGGACAGCCCCGACTACCCCCGTTACCTTGAAGCCTTGAAGGCACGCCTGCGCAGCAACCCGCACGTCAAAGGGATGCCCCTTGAAAACGAGGCGGACCTGCAAAAGGCCATGGAGGAGCTGGGCAAACAAGCCGACGAGGTGACCCGCACGACCGCGCTGCAGGTGTTCCTCATGACGGCGGTTTCCCAAAACGGCAGCCTGGACGCCCTCGCGGTGCTGGCCGCGCAGTCCCGGATGGTATGGCAGATCGCCCACATCTTTAACCAGCGGCCAACCGGCCGGGAGCTTTTGGCCCTCTACAGCAACGTGGCCGTGGCGGCTTTGCTGTCGCGGCAGCTTGAGGAGATGGACGCGTCGGAGATGCTGCGGCCGGTGTTGACCTACGTAATGCCGTCCACTATCGGCGCCGTGCCGGGCATGCAGGCCGCGGCCACCGTGATGGTGCAGTCGATGCTGTCGGGCAGCGCGAACGCTTACGGGACGCTCCGGGTCGGCGTCATCGCCAAGCGGTACTGCGGCAGCCTGACGATGCCCGACCCGGGAGCGGTGCGCCGCGCGGCGTTCGCCGAAGCGATGCTCATGATCCCGTCGGTCGTCCAGCAGGGGGCGGCGACGGTGGCCAACATCGTCAAGGACGCCGCTGCCAAGACGGTGGCGGACTCGGCCAGGACGGTGGTGGATTCGGCCAAGGGCGCCCTGGACTCGGCCAAAAGGGCGGGGGCCGCCGTGGCGGGCACGGTCGGCCGGGGCGTGGAGCAGATCGCCCAGGGGGCTCGGGAAGTGGCGAGCGCCGGGATGGACAAGGTGCGGGGGATCAAGCTGTCGTGGCCGCTGCGCACCGGCTCATCGGGCGACGGCCAACCTCCTCCCGGAGCGTAACAGCCCGCTTTCTCGCCGCACCGCCCTAGAAAGGAAGCCGCCATGGAACTTTTAGCCCTCGCCAAGCCGGGTTACACGTCGCTCAGTCCTGACCGGGAGACGGTCGCGTCCTTTGACCGCGAAGGGCGCCTGTACGCCTACTACCGCGAGGGGCTGACGTACCGCCGCGCGCTCGATTCGACGCTGCAGGCCCGCTGGCACGCCCGGCCGGGCCACAGCGGCTCCCCGGCGGCACAGGGCGCTGGTGCAGGAGGCGACGCCGGCGCCGGAGCCGGCGCCCGCTCAGTAGGCGACGTCTCTGCAGGAGCCGACGGTGCCGCAGGAGACGACGCTGGAGCAGAAGCCGCCGCCGGCGCAAGAGCCGGAGCGGCAGGGAGCCCGCCGGTCCGCCAGCGGCGGTTGCTGTCGCCCCCGGAGGCGGCGGCGGTGTTCGCCGAAGTCTACGCCATGGCGGCCGACTGCCTGGCCTACGCGGGCGACGATGTGCGGCGGCGCATCCAAAGCGAGATCCTGCGCTGGACGCCGGAGAAGCTTTTGGCCGAGGCGGAGCGGTTTGCCCGCGTCTACCGGCCCATCTCCATCCTGCCCCCCGACCAGTACCTAAGCATCGTGCTCCAGGCGACCGAAGGCTGCACGTGGAACCGGTGCACCTTTTGCAGCTTTTACCAGGACCGGCCGTTCCGGGCCAAGTCCACGGAGGAGTTCGCCGCGCACGTGGAGGCGGTAAGGGAATTTCTCGGCCAAGGCGTCCTGCTGCGCAAGGGTGTCTTCCTCGCGGACGGAAACGCCCTAGCCCTTTCCCAGCCGCGGCTTGAGGCGATGTTTGACGTCGCGCGCCGCGCGTTTCCCGGCCACGCCATCTACAGCTTCGTGGACCTGTACACGGGCGAGCGGCGGCCCGTCGGGGACTGGCGGCGCCTCGTGGAGCTGGGCCTGCGGCGGGTGTACGTCGGCATGGAAACCGGCCTCGACGAACTCCTGGCGTTTCTCAACAAGCCGGGCTCCCGGGACGAGCTGGTCGCCTTCGTGTCCGACCTCAAGCAGGCAGGCGTCCAGGTAGGTCTCATCGCCATGGTCGGCGTCGGCGGCGCGGAATACCGGGAGGAGCACGCAAAGGCCACGCAGTCGGCTATCGAGGCCATGCCCCTCGGGCCAGGCGATCTGGTCTACCTGTCACCCTTGGTCGAGCACCCCGGGTCCGTCTACGCGGCCCGGCGCCGGGAAGCGTCGCTCACGCCCTTGAGCGAGGATGAAGTGGAGGCGGAGCTGAAGCGGCTCGCGCAGCGCCTGCGGGCCGCGGGCGTCAAAGTCGCCCGCTACGATATTCGCGAGTTCCTCTATTAACCCCGGCCGTTGATCGCCGATTCAACGCCCACTAGTCGGCCCCGGGGACGACGTTCGCCGTTCCTCGACCACCGGCAACGTTTCCGGGCCCGTTTCTGCGCGTATTTGTATATCTTCGAGCACAATGTTCTGTTATTATCGAGTCTAAGAGGAATTGGTCTCTCCATCAAGAATAGTCTTGTGTCCGTATGGCGGGGCCAATTTCCTGTGAGGTCTCTATGGAGGTGGAGCGGTTTTGGCACGGTCGAAGCTGCGTACAGCCCCTCTGCTCGCCGCCGTCGTGGCGGCGGCTGCGCTGGTGTTTGGGCTCGTCGGGCCCGCGCTGGCGCAAAGCGTCCCGTCGTCCTTGCGCATCATGGCACCTGCCAGCCCCGGCGGCGGCTGGGACCAGACGGCCCGCTACGCCCAGATGGTGTTCCGTGAGGCGGGCATCATTCCCGGCACGGTGGAAGCCTTCAACGTGCCCGGCGCCGGCGGCACCATCGGTCTAGCCCGCCTTGTCAGCACCGAGCGGGGTGCGGGCGATCTCGTGATGATCACCGGCCTGGTCATGGTCGGCGCCATCATCACCAACCAGTCCGCGGTCGACCTGTCCCAGACGACGCCGATCGCGCGGCTGACCGCCGAGTACGAGGTCATCGCGGTGCCGGCCAACTCGCCCTTCCAGACGCTGGACGACCTGCTGGAGGCGTTTAAGGCCAACCCGCGGGCCATCTCGTGGGCAGGCGGCTCCGCCGGCGGCGTGGACCACATCCTCGTCGGCCTCTTGGCCAAGGAAATCGGCGTGGCGCCCCAGGACGTCAACTACATCCCCTTCTCCGGCGGCGGCGAGGCCCTCGCGGCCATGCTCGGAGGCCACGTGTCCGCCGGCGTGACCGGCTACGGCGAGTGGGCGGCCCAGATCGAGGCCGGCAACTTGCGGGCCCTGGCCATCACCTCGGCCGAGCGGGTGCCGGGCATCGACATCCCCACCTTGATCGAGCAGAGCGTCAACATCGAGCTTGCCAACTGGCGCGGCGTCGTGGCCCCGCCGGGCATCAGCGCCCAGCAGCGGGCGGCGCTGGTGGCCGCGTTTGACCGGCTCAACGCGACCCCCCAGTGGCAGCAAGTGCTGGCCGACAACAACTGGAACGACTTCTACCTGTCCGGGGACGGCTTCGCGGCGTTCCTCGAGGAAGAGAACGCCCGGGTGACGGCCGTTCTCAAGGAAATCGGGTTGGCTCCGTAGGCAGCGTGGGAACGATGAAGGACTCCCAACCGATCCATACGCCGGCTCCCGCCCCCCACGGGCGGGGGCCGGCCCCGGTCCATGCCGGGGAGCGGCCACTTACGGCGTGGCTCAACCGGGACGTGCTGCTCGCGCTGGGCGTGCTGGGCTTGGCGGCCTTTTTCTTTGTGGGCGCGACCCGCATCCGCATCTCCCCCGTCTACGCCCACATCGGCCCGCGGTTTTTCCCCTTCCTCGTTTCGACGGGCCTGGCCCTGTGCGGCGCCGGGCTGCTCATTCAGGCGGTGCGGGACGTGCTCCAAGGACGCCGCCCTGCTCCGCCCGAAGGCGAGACCGAGGACCCGCCGCTTTACTGGGGACCGATGCTCCTCAGCCTCGCCTCGGTGGTGGCGCAGATCGTCCTTTTGGAACGAGCCGGGTTCGTCATCAGCTCGACGGTGTTGTTTGCCGGGATCGCAGCGGCTTTCGGCAGCCGCACGCACTTGCGCAACGCCGTCATCGGCTTCATCTTGTCGTTCGTCACGTACTGGGCGTTTACCCAATGGCTTGGACTGCGCCTTCCCGGCGGCGTCCTGAGGCCTATCCTCGCCTGGCTGGGGGGCTCATGAGTTGGAGACCCTAGGACTGCTCCTCGACGGTTTCTCGGTCGCGCTGACGCTCCAAAACTTGCTTTGGGCCTTGGTGGGCGTCACATTGGGCACCATCGTCGGCATCCTGCCCGGCATCGGCCCGGCGCTGACGGTGGCGTTGCTATTGCCCGTCACCTTTGGCCGTGACCCCATCGGCTCGTTCATCATGTTCGCCGGCATCTACTACGGCGGCATGTACGGCGGGTCGACGACGGCAATCCTGCTCAATACACCCGGCGAGAGCGCGTCCATCATCACCGCCATCGAGGGAAACCTCATGGCCCGCCGGGGACGGGGCGGCGCGGCGCTGGCGAGCGCGGCCATCGGCTCCTTCGTCGCCGGCACGCTGGCCACCATCGGGCTCACCTTTATGGCCCCCGTCATGGTCAACCTGGCCCTGCGCTTTGGCCCCGCGGACTACTTCGCCCTGATGGTGCTGGCCTTCACGACGGTGACGTCGCTGCTCGGATCGTCGCTCCTGCGGGGCTTGACGAGCCTGCTGTTCGGCATGGCCTTGGGGCTCGTCGGCATCGACCTGCAGACGGGCCAGGCCCGGTACACCTTGGGGCTTCTCGAGATGCTGGACGGCATCGACGTGGTCATCGTCGTCATCGGGCTGTTTGCGGTGGGTGAGGCGCTGTACGCCGCCGCCCGGCGGGGCGCGGGCGACGGTGAGATCATCGCCGTCAAAGACTCCCTTTGGATGACCCGGGAAGACTGGCGACGCTCATGGAAGCCGTGGCTCCGGGGCGCGCTGCTCGGCTTCCCCTTGGGCACGCTGCCCGCGGGCGGGGCCGAAATCCCCACGTTTCTCAGCTACTCCCTGGAGGAACGCTTGAGCAAACACAAGGAAGAGTTCGGCCAAGGCGCCATCGAGGGCGTAGCCGGCCCCGAGGCCGCCAACAACGCCGCCGCCGCCGGGGTGCTGGTGCCCCTCTTGACGCTGGGCTTGCCCACCTCCGCCACCGCGGCCATCATGCTGGCCGCGTTCCAGCAGTTTGGCCTGCAACCGGGGCCGCTCTTGTTCCAAAACCGGCCGGACCTGGTGTGGGGACTGATAGCGAGCCTCTACATCGGCAACGCGATGCTCCTCGTGCTCAACTTGCCGCTGGTGGGGCTGTGGGTGCGGCTGCTCACGATCCCCGCGCCGTACTTGTATGCCGGGATCCTCGTCTTTGCGGCCCTCGGGACGTACAGCCTCAACAACTCCCTGGTGGACCTGGCGACGCTGGTGGTGACCGGCCTTGTCGGTTTCGTCATGCGGCGGTGCAACGTGCCCGTGGCGCCGGCCATCGTCGGCCTCATCCTCGGGCCCCTCGCCGAGCAGCAGCTGCGGCGGGCACTATCCATCAGCCAGGGCGACTACTCCGTCTTTTTCACGCGGCCCATCTCGGCGACGCTGCTCACCATCGCCCTGGTGGCCCTGGTCGCGCCGGCCGTGGCGCGTTTTGTCACCGCCCGGCGCCGCGCCCAGCAAGCGGCTGCATGACGGCCGCACACTTGCAGCGGGATGCTGGCACGTCCGCAAGGGGGACGGCGAGCCGGACCCTGGCCCCCCTCCCCCGGCTCAGCCGGCCTGCGTCAGTCCGGCGGCGGGACGATGACCAGCTTGCCCAAGGGTTCAAAAATGCCCCGCAAGAGCTTGTTCACCCCGTCGACGGGCACTTCGAACCCAATCAGAATCGTAAGGGTGACCCCGGCCGCCCAAATCACGGCAAAGGCGGCCAGCTCACCCCACTGCCGCTTCTGCAGCATGCCTGGAAGCTCGGCCAGCCACATCAGCCCAAACAGGAACACGACCAGCCAGACCATGGCCTCACCCGCTTATTTCCGGATCTGCTCGGGCCGGTACGAGGGCGGATTGGCCGTCAGGCCCGTGCGCCGGACTTTGACGTCCACGGTGATGTACACGGGTAGGTCCCGGTAGTAGGCGTGCCAGTCGCGCCGCAGCTCCCGCCATAGCTCGGGATAGCGCCGCCGCACGATCGCCCCAAAGCCGACCACGTCCGCCTCCAGTTCTTCCTGGGCCAGGCGCAGCATGGCCCGCATGCGCTCCTCGACGCTGGCTTCCAGCGCCTTCTCCAGCTCCGGAATTACGTCGGGATCGGTCAAGTCGAGGCCGGCCTGGTTGGTGACGATGTCGTCGATGGCCCGGGCGTCGACTTTCATGACGATCCGGCCGTCTTGAATCTCCGCCTGCACGTTGACCCTGGCCCGCAGCACAAGGGGCGAAATCCGGTTCGGCTCCTTGAGCCCGCTGCCAAGCCTGGCCGGGCCGAGCGCAGGCGGCGCGTCCCGCCGGATGAGAGCTTCCTCGGGCGATACGTCGGGCCGCTCCAAGGGGGGCGCCGGCTGATCCGGCTCCGGCGGCCACGGGATGGTGGCCACCGCAAAGGGCGGATCGTCCACTAGCCACGCGAGTCCCCGGGCCACGTCCAGGGGCGCAAAGCCAACCAGCCGGTCGCCGCGGAAAATTCCGACGCCCGTCAGCTCATACTCTTGCGCCCGCACGCCCGCCTCGAGCTCGGTCTCGATTCGCTGCGTCAAGCCGACCGCGGGGATGAAGGGATCAACGCCATCCGACGCCAGCGCGATGGCCACTTCGCGAATGCTGCGCACCGGCACGATCCGCTGGTGCAGCATGTTGGCCAAGGCGGACACGGGAAGGCGTCCAAGGCGCGGCGCCGCCCGCAGCAGCTCCGCCGCCTCGCCTTGCGTCACCACTACGTCGGCCGAGATTCGCAGCTCCCGCACGCGCGTCAGACTTTCAAACAGCGGCCCGATGCCGGCGCGAGCCAGGTCTTCGCCGATGACGATGACCCGCAGGTGCGACGTAAACAGCCGCCGGGGGAGCTTTGCCTGCACCCGGCTAAAGGCTTCCGGGATTGTCTCTCCCACCGCCTCGATGACGTAGAACGGATCCCGCAACCCCGAGCCCGCGCCGGTGCCGCCCGGGTTGGTCAGCTCCGACGGTATAATGAACTGCAGCGATACTTTCAGCAGGCCGTCCTCCGTGAGATCGACGGCCATGAGGTCGGCGATGGCGAGCTCGTTGAGCTCGATGCGGTCGTAGCACCCGCCGCAAAGGAGAAACAGCACGAACCCTGCCGCGGCCAAGACGCTGCGCGCCAGGCCGCGGCGATGACTAGCCCCTCTCATCCCGCTTTGCCTCCACGCCGCGCAAGACCGCCACAATCAGCACCACTGCGGGCAGCACCAGCTGGAAGAGCTGCGTGTAGGGGGCCCAGAAGTACGACAGCATGTAGCCGTGCTCGACGGTGCTTTCCAGGTGCCCAACGGCATACGCGGCCACCAGGCCGGACATGGGCAGCACTAGCCGGCGCCAGTCCCGGACGCCGACGGTATGCGCCAGCGTGACCACGGCGGCGTACCGGTGCAGCGACAGCTTAAGGCAGCTGCCCGCGACCCACAGGCCCGTGACGAGCGGGTCGACCCGGGCCAGCACTGTTCCGAAGCTGCCCACCCGCGACACCTTGAAAAACGGCCAGAGCAAGTTGGGCGTAAGCGGCCCAAAGACGGCGATGGTCACCGCGCTCACGAGCACAAGCGCCGCTGCGATGGCGCCCAAAGCAAGATAGCTGGCTTTGACCCCGTGCTGCAGGCCGTTTACGGACGGCAGCAGCACAAGGAGCAGCACGAACTGCCCGGTAAACGCCTGCGTCAGAAATCCGGACACAAACACCGGCCGCCAGCCGTTCTCCAGCACCGGCTCAAGCAGGCGCATGTCGACGCTGGAGTAGGCAAGCCCGACGATGACGAGGATGAGGAGCACGGCGGGCAACGCAAAGAGCTCGCCCAGGCGCCCCAAAATCTCGGGCCCGTGGCGCACCGCTACGGCGGTGGCAAAGGCGGCGAGGCCCACCGCGAGGGCCATGGGCGTGCGCGGGTGGGCGGTCGCGATGAGAAAGTCGGCGAACTCCCGGGAAATGGCGGCGTCCAGGTGAAAGAAGTACCAGAAGAGGAGCAGCCCGCACAGCTTCCCCGGCAGCCAGCCCACGACCTTCGGCGCGTATTCGGCAAACGTTTCATCGGGAAACCGGGCAGCGAGCCGGCCGCACACCCAGATCACCAAGGCCGACGCCGGCAGCGCGGCCAAAGGCGCCAGCCACGCGTCCTGCCGGGCAAACGCCGCCGTCACGGCGGGCAGCCCGAGCACGGCGGTCGACCCGATGCCGGGCACGAGCAGCATGAAGAGCTGCACCGGCGACATCCTAGTCTCCCGGGGATGCACGCAGCGATCCCTCCCCCCGCTCCGGCGCGGCGCCTTCCGGACCGGCAAAGTACTCGACGTCCCGCCGGGGATGATCCCCGGTTGCCCGCGGCCGCCGGCGCATGATCCACCGGGGCAGGCGCACCACGGTGTCGGCCAGTTCATGCCAGCGCAAAGGGCTCACGGGCGCCAGGTACGGCTGGCCAAAGGACTTGAGGGCGGCCAAGTGGACGATAAGCAGCATCAGGCCGAGGGACAAGCCCAAAAGGCCGAGGCTCCCGGCGAGCAGCAAAATGAAAAACCGGGCGATGCGGAACCCGATGCCGACGTTGAAGTGCGGGATGACGAAGGACGAGATGCCCGTAAACGCCACGATGATGACCACGGGCGCCGACACGATCTGGGCCGACACCGCCGCCTCCCCGATGACGATGGCGCCCACGATGCCGATCGTCTGGCCGATGGGGCGGGGCAGCCGCACCCCCGCCTCCCGCAGCGCTTCAAGGGTGATCTCCATGAGCAGCACTTCCGTAAACGACGAGAAGGGCACGGCTTCCCGGGCGGCGGCGATACTGATGAGCATGGTCGAGGGCAGCATCTCGGGGTGGAAAGTGGTGGCCACGACGTACGTCGACGGGAACAGCACCACCAAAGCCACCAGGCCGTACCGCAGGAGCCGCACCAGCGTCGCCCCGTCCCAGCGCTGGTAGTGGTCTTCGGCGGCCTCCATGAAGGCCCACAGGGTCGCCGGGACGATGAGCGCGAACGGGCTGCCTTCGGCTAGAATGGCCACCCGGCCCTCCAGGAGGCTTGCCACCACCATGTCCGGCCGCTCGGTGTTGAGCACTTGCGGAAAAATGGTGTAGGGCGTGTCCTCGATGAACTCCTCGATGTAGCTCGTGTCGATGATGCCGTCCACGTCGATGGCGGCCAGCCGCCGCCGCACTTCCTCCAGCAGCTTTTCGTCGGCCAGCCCGTGCAGGTAGGTGATGACGACCGGCGTCCTGGTCCACCGCCCGAGCTCCATCCACTCAAACCGCAGCATGGGCGAGCCGACGCGCCGCCGGATCAGCGACATGTTGGTCTTGAGGTTGTCCACGAAACCGTCGCGCGGCCCCCGCACGACGGGCTCGCCGATGGGCTCCGTCACGTTGCGGCTGTCGTAGCCGGCGGTGTCGATGATGATGGCGTGCGGCAGCCCTTCGACCAGGAGGGCCGACTTGCCTTTGCAAAGCTCCCGCACGACGTTGTCCAGCTCGGTTTCCAAGGTGACCCGGGTCGTGTTGACGACTTGCGTGCGGATCCACTGGCCAAGCCGCGCCGGATCCCGGGGAGGCTGCAGGCCTTTTTGCATCGCGCCGTAGGTGAGCGGCTCGATGACCTGATTGGCCACCACTTCCGAGCGGCCCAAGGTGTCAAAAAACACCACCGCGGCCCTGGGACCGGCGCCGATGTGCAGATCCCGCATGACAAGGTCCGGCGCGTTTCCGGCGAGCTCCCGGATAACCGACAAGTTGCCGTCGAGGCGCGCTCCCATGCGCACCCCGGGAAAACCTTTGTCCGGGATGGTACCGGGCTTGCTCGCCACCCGCTTTTCGATGGCTTGCTGCACCCACCGGCTGTCCAGAGACGGCTGCAGAAATGCCGGACGGCGCCGCTTGAGCCATGACAGGAATGACCGGAACAAGTTGGACATCGGTGCCATTCGCCACCGGGACGTGCAAGATTTGGCCGCTGGTAGTATGCGACCGCCGGCGGCAATCCATGCCACCCGGCTGGCCGGCTTCCGCCGGTCTACCCAGACGGCCTTCCGGTCCCTGAGGCGTGGCCCACCGGTCTTGGCGGTCAGCCGCCCGCCGCCTTTCGAAAAGCTTGCTCCAGGTCGGCCCAAAGGTCATCGGCGTCTTCGATGCCGACGCTCAGCCGCAGGAGCGTCGGGGGCACGTGCTCCTGTCCCGCGATCGCGGCCCGCCGTTCAATCGTCGACTCGACCCCGCCGAGGCTCGTGGCGTGCCGGATGAGCACGAGGCTGCGGCAGACGGCGTCGGCAAAGTCAGCGCCGCCCTTTAGATCAAAGGAAATTATTGTGCCGAAGCCTTTGAGCACGCGCTTGGCCGTTTCGTAAGTCGGGTGCGCCGGAAGTCCCGGGTAGCGCACGGTGGTCACGAGGGGGTGGCGGGCCAGCCGCTCGGCCAATACCATCGCGCTCTGCTGCGCCCGCGCGAGGCGCAAGGCCAGCGTACGAACGCCCCTTACCGCGAGAAACGCCTCCAGGGCGCCCGGCGTTGCCCCCGAGAGCTCCCGGGCGGTGCGCAGCGCATGCCAGAGCCGCTCATCCCGCGTCGTTGCCACGCCGGCCAAGAGGTCCGAGTGGCCGCCGATAAACTTGGTGGCGGACTGCACCGAGACGGTGGCGCCCAGCTCCAGCGGCTGCTGGTTTAAGGGCGTGGCAAAGGTGTTGTCCACCGCCACAATTGCCCCGGGCTTGCGGGGCGCGGCGCAGATGGCCGGCAGGTCGGCGACGGCCAGCAGCGGGTTGGAAGGCGACTCAAGCCACACGAGATCCGCGTAGCCGAGCGCCCGCAGCCAGCCGGCGGTATCCTCTACGGGAAGCCGCTCCACCGACCAGCGGCCTTTGGCTGCTCCATGGGCGGCCAACTGGGCAACCCCCTGGTAACAGTCGCCCGGCAGCACCACCACCGAACCTGCAGGCAGCTGGTCAAACACCGCGGCGATGGCCGCCATGCCGGAGGCAAACGCCACCGCCCGTCCGCCTTCCAAGCCGCCGACGATCTCTTCCAAGGCCTCCCACGTCGGGGTGCCGTCGTCCCGGGCGTACACCTTGCCGCCGCCGTGGATGAAGTTGGATGCGGGCACCAGGGGTACGTTCAGCGGCGCGCCGGGTTCGCTGCCGCGGCCGGCCGCCACGACCCACGTTTCCGGTTTCCACCGGGCAGGGTTTCCGCTGCCCAACTGGGATGTCATAGTCGACTACCTCCCGTCAAAGTCGCTCCAGCAGCTTGCGGGCCCGTGCTCTTTCCGCGGGGCGGCCCGTTTCGAGCGCCGCTGCCAGGCGGCGGCGGGCTCGCCCAAAAGGGTGCGTTTGTGCGGGATGAGCCGCTCCGGGTGCTTCCGGGACGCCTTCTCGACGGCGTCGGCGGCCCGCATGCGCAGCACCGGGTCGTCGGAAAACAGTGCCGCGAAGACCTCATCAAAGAGGGCCTGATCGCAGGCGATCTCCCGGGCTACGGCGTCCGCCTCGCCAATGGACCGCCGGTCGGTGCCGGCCAGCTTCTCGACGACCATCCCCGCTTCCCTCCTGTCGCTGTACGGACCGCCCCGGAAGTGCGCTGCGGAGGCGCTCCCGCCGTCGCGGTCGTTGCGCAAGTATTGCTTGGCGAGGGCCGTGTTTCCTTTTCATGACAGCCGCGAAGTGCAGCCCGCTCGCCCGGCAAACGGGCGGGTTTCTCCTCCCGTGACCGGTAGGATATGGCCGGCCGACGGGGAAACCGGAAATCGACAATCCGCCGGGAGGGAGGCGCGGGCGATGGCCAAGGTGGACTTGAAGAAGGAACTGAAGGAGCTGTACCAGGCGTCGGCCAAGGAGGTCACGGTGGTGGACGTGCCGCCCTTGGCGTTTCTCATGATCGACGGCATGGGCGACCCGGCTACGTCGCCCGAGTACGCCCGGGCCGTGGAGGCGCTCTTTTCCGTCTCCTACACCGCCAAGTTTATGGTCAAGAGAAGCGACGGGGGCGTCGACTACGCCGTCATGCCGCTGGAAGGCCTGTGGTGGGCCGACGACTGGGCTGCGTTTGTCACCGGCGACCGGGCGAGCTGGCAGTGGACCATGATGGTCCTGCAGCCCGACTTCGTACCGCCGGCGGTCATCGCGCAGGCGATGGACAAGGTCGCCCGGGAAAAGCCGCACCTCCCCATTGGAAAGCTGCGTTTCGAACGGTGGGCGGAAGGCCGGGCCGCCCAAATCCTGCATATCGGGCCTTTCTCCGAGGAAGGCCCCACCATCGCGCGCCTCCACGCCTTCATCGAGCAGCGCGGCCGGCTGCGGGGCAAACACCACGAGATCTACCTGAGCGACGTGCGGAAAGCGGCGCCCGAAAAGTGGCGCACGATTCTCCGGCAGCCGATGGAGTAGGACCGGTGGAGGGACGGATCCCGATGGCCTCTCCTGCCATGTCCCGCCCGCCTCTGGCCCGGCGCCCGACCATCGCCGCCGGCTACCGGCATTCCGTAGCCCTGCGGTCGGACGGCACGGTGGTGGCCGCAGGAGAAAACACCTACGGGCAATGTGATGTCTCGGCTTGGCGGGACATCGCAGCGGTCGCCGCAGCCAGCGCCCATACGGGCAATTCGCATACCGTCGGCCTCAAGGCGGACGGCACCGTCGTGGCGGCGGGATGGAACAAGTACGGCCAGTGTGATGTCGAAGGCTGGCGCGGGATCGTGGCGGTGGCCGCCGGCTGGCGCCGCACGGTGGGGCTCGCGGCGGACGGTACGGTGGTCGCGGCGGGCCATAACGGCCAAGGCCAGTGCGAGGTGAACGCGTGGCGTGATGTAGTGGCCATTGCGGCGGGCGACTGGCACACGGTCGGCCTGAAAGCGGACGGTACCGTACTGGCGGTGGGCAACAACCGGCATCGCCAGTGCCGGGTCGAGGGCTGGCGCGGCGTCGTAGCCGTCGCGGCGGGATACCTGCACACGCTGGGCTTGCTGGCCGACGGCACGGTCTTGGCGACGGGCTCCAACAGGCACGGCCAGTGCGACGTACACGACTGGCGCGACATCGTCGCCATCGCGGCCGGCAGTCATCACAGCGTCGGCCTCCGATCGGACGGCACCGTGGTGGCGGCCGGGTGGAACGGCTACGGCCAATGCGACGTGGCGGGCTGGCGCGGCATCGTAGCCGTCGCGGCCGGGTGCGCCCACACCCTCGGTCTTGGCGCGGGCGGCACGATGATGGCCGCCGGATGGAACTCCCACGGCCAGTGCAATCTTGACCACTGGCGGGATGTCCGGCTGCCCGAACTATAAACCATGCGGGAAGCGAGGGGCGATCATGGCCAAACCCCGTATCTACACCATGAGCTTCGCCAAGGTATACCCGGCCTATGTGGCCAAAGCGGAAAAGAAAGGCCGCACCAAGGACGAGGTGGACGAGATCATCCGCTGGCTGACCGGCTACAGCCAGGCCGAGCTGCAGGCGCATCTTGAGAAAGGGACGGACCTTGAGACGTTCATCCTGGAGGCGCCCAACCCCAATCCGAACCGGCGGCTGATTACCGGCGTCATCTGCGGCTACCGCGTCGAAAACATCGAAGACCCCATCATGCGGGAGATCCGCTATATGGACAAGCTCATCGACGAGCTGGCCCGCGGCAAGGCGGTGGACAAGATTTTGCGGACGCCGTCCCCGGACGCCAACTAAGACGACGGCTGCAGCTCAAAAGACAGGTGCAGGCACCCTAGCCAAGCGCGTCCGGTGGCAGGTAAGATTCCCCCAGACGATATTCCCAGGGAAAGGCGGGAGCGCTCATGGACTTGCAGATGGCATTGACGCGGCTTTCGGAGCGCGCGAAGACGGACGCGGCGTTTCGCGCGGAATGCGAAGCCGACTTCCTCGGCGTCCTGGCGCGGGAAACGGGGCTCGCGGAGACGGCGCTACGGGAGCAGCTGCAGCGGCTCAGCGACGAGGCGCTGGCCGGGGTGGCCGGCGGCTTGGGTGCGGATCCGGTGGAGCTTTTCCGCCAGCAGCTTTTTGGGCAGCTGGACGGCTTCTTCACCCAAGGCCGCCGGGAGCTTTAGTCCAAACGGGTTCCGGCAAAAAGGCCCGGAGCACGTGCTCCGGGCCCTTGTCTTGCCGATTGCTCCGCCGTGCCCCACGCCGGCGCCCGGCGAAAGTTGGGGGCAGCATGGCGGCCCGTCGTCAGTCCGCTTCCTCGGTCCGGGCCAAGTAGGCCTCCAGCCGTGCGTAACGGTCTTCCTGCTGGCGGGTAAACGTCTGCACCCACCGCTCCAGTTCCTCAAATCGCTCCCGCCGCAAGCTGTAGATCCGCCGGTTGGCGTCGGCCTGCACTTGCACCAGGCCGGCGTCGCTTAGTACCTTCAAGTGTTTCGACGTCTGCGGCTGCCCCAAGCCCAATCGTTTGGCGATTTCGCCCACCGGCAGCGGGCCCTCGCGCATGAGCTCGACGATCCTAAGGCGCGTCGGCTGGGCGAGGGCTTCAAGCGTAGCAGCGTTCACGAGACGACTCACCTGGCCTGTCCCACGTACTCCTCCAACCGTTCGTACATGTCCTTGCCGGCTTCCGTAGCACCGGTGGCCAGCATCCCATCCCGGTCGGCGACCGATTGAAACACGCTCTGCGACCGCAGCAAGGTCTTGCCGTCGGGCGTGTCCTCGAAGGTCACCGTCTCGAGCAGCACATGCCCCGGCATCCCCTCAAACTCCCACGTCCGGATGATCCGCTCCGACGGAATGCATTCGTGATACACGCCGTTGAACGCGTACTCGTTGCCCTGCGCATCCCGCTGGACGAAGCGCCAGATGCCGCCCTTCCGGGGCTCAAGCCGTTCCACCGTCGTCGTCAGGAAACTCGGCCCCCACCAGTGGGGGATCGCTTCGGGGTCGACGTGGGCCCGGTACACCCGCTCCCGCGGCCCGTTCATGACGCATTCCACCGTGAAATCGTGCGCTCCCGGCTCGGCAATGACCTTCACTTGGGGCATGGCAGTCCCTCCTCAGGGCTGGATTTGTCCATAATATACCCGGCTGCGTATATATCTGTCAAGGCATATTCTAACCGTTTCCAAACCTGCGCGGCGACTGGATTGGCCACGACCAGCAAGGTCTGAGCTTTTGGAAGCCCAGCGGGGCTTGTCGCCTACGACGCAGGCGCACCCGCCGTTTCGATTGGCGCTTGTTGGAGCGAGACAGGCTCCTGCTGGTGACCGGCGGTCTGACTCGTGTTTTCAACCCGCGCCCGTGTGGAGCGCGAGTCATCAATGCAACGCCGTTTGGCTCCAAGTCGTTGGGCGCGACGCCTTGCCGGCTACGTCGTGCGTATCCTGGCGGTGTTTCAATCCACGCGCCCGCGTGAGGCGCGACGCGTCGGGGTCAGCACGCTTGCAAGTCCTCCTCTCGGTTTCAATCCACGCGCCCGCGTGAGGCGCGACGTGATTGCAGATGAAGGCGTGTCCGGCGGCGTTCTGTTTCAATCCACGCGCCCGCGTGGGGCGCGACGTACGAAAGGAGGGCGTCAAGTGCAGGGCCTGATGTTTCAATCCACGCGCCCGCGTGGGGCGCGACTAGGGTGGCGGCCGGGGTGCCGCCCGAACGAGCCGAGTTTCAATCCACGCGCCCGCGTGGGGCGCGACATTGCCGAGCGGGAGCGGCAACTGGTGGGGCCGTGGTTTCAATCCACGCGCCCGCGTGGGGCGCGACCCGTACCCCTTATACTGTAATTGACGACATCGGGTTTCAATCCACGCGCCCGCGTGGGGCGCGACGTGTGGGTCCCGGCGCTTAGGACCCGCCTTTCCTCGTTTCAATCCACGCGCCCGCGTGGGGCGCGACGCGCCGTCCAGGGTGGCGGTGATGGTCTCTCTGTCGTTTCAATCCACGCGCCCGCGTGGGGCGCGACGTGGACTACCTGGCCTTGGGCCGCGTTGATGCGCAGTTTCAATCCACGCGCCCGCGTGGGGCGCGACTGCGACCATAGTTCCGGGCCAAGTAGCGATTCAAGTTTCAATCCACGCGCCCGCGTGGGGCGCGACCCCAGTCATGCACGGCCTTTACAGCACCCTGGATGGTTTCAATCCACGCGCCCGCGTGGGGCGCGACTCGATGAGCCGCATGGCCGTGGACTCCGAAACCTGTTTCAATCCACGCGCCCGCGTGGGGCGCGACCCATTGCGGCTGAAAAGCATGTGCCCGCTCCAAAGTTTCAATCCACGCGCCCGCGTGGGGCGCGACACAAGCAAATCGGGTCCTGAACGGCGACCGGGCGAAGTTTCAATCCACGCGCCCGCGTGGGGCGCGACGACGGCGTCCAGCCGCTATGCCCAGTTGTTCCGGGTTTCAATCCACGCGCCCGCGTGGGGCGCGACGCGACCACGTTGCCACGCCCACACCTCCTCAAGGGTTTCAATCCACGCGCCCGCGTGGGGCGCGACGGTTCGTAGGCGAGATACTCATCAGGGCACGGTGCGTTTCAATCCACGCGCCCGCGTGGGGCGCGACCCAGGCTGGTGGCAAATCCGTACGGGATGCCGTCGTTTCAATCCACGCGCCCGCGTGGGGCGCGACGTGGTCTGATTGGCCGGAGCCGCGGAAGTCAACCGGTTTCAATCCACGCGCCCGCGTGGGGCGCGACCGGGCGGCTAGCACGTCTGGCGGCGCCGTGAGGCGTTTCAATCCACGCGCCCGCGTGGGGCGCGACCCTGCACGATGTCCAGCACCCGCAGGCGTACGTCGTTTCAATCCACGCGCCCGCGTGGGGCGCGACTGCGTTCGCCGATGGTCTCCGACTCAAGTTGCGCGTTTCAATACACGCGCCCGCGTGGGGCGCGACATGAGCCGAACTGATGACCCTAGGGGAACTGATACGTTTCAATCCACGCGCCCGCGTGGGGCGCGACGTTGTGCGCCGTCGCGTAAGGTACATACCGACCCGTTTCAATCCACGCGCCCGCGTGGGGCGCGACCTGCTCAACGACCGTCGCATCGCGTGGCTGAACGAGTTTCAATCCACGCGCCCGCGTGGGGCGCGACGTTTGGGCATCGGCGGACTGTCGCATGATGGCGATGTTTCAATCCACGCGCCCGCGTGGGGCGCGACGGTCAATCGGAGGTGGCGAGGATGTCGCATGATCCGTTTCAATCCACGCGCCCGCGTGGGGCGCGACGCCATACCACGTTTGCCGGGTCACGGAACTGCTGCGGTTTCAATCCACGCGCCCGCGTGGGGCGCGACTTGTACTGGCGGCGTGCTTTCCCCTCCAGGTGCATGTTTCAATCCACGCGCCCGCGTGGGGCGCGACCCGGCCCGCTTGCGCAGCGTGTACTCGACCGGCACGTTTCAATCCACGCGCCCGCGTGGGGCGCGACTCGCCTGCCCGGGCCAGGATAGCTGCCTCATCCCGTTTCAATCCACGCGCCCGCGTGGGGCGCGACGGGCGTGGTCTCGTTGACCGAGTTGGCGAGCCTCGGTTTCAATCCACGCGCCCGCGTGGGGCGCGACTCAGCAGGGACAACATTGCCAATCGACGCAATCAGTTTCAATCCACGCGCCCGCGTGGGGCGCGACTTTCGACCTGCGTCCGACTCGCCACATCCGCCCGCCGGTTTCAATCCACGCGCCCGCGTGGGGCGCGACCCTCTCCGTTCGCGTAAAACACCGTGCCACAGGAGTTTCAATCCACGCGCCCGCGTGGGGCGCGACTGTGGCACAATGGAGACCGCTCTACACGGGTGATTCGTGGGCGTACGTTGCGAACCTCTCCCAAGGCGTAGATTTTTGTCCGTACCCAAAAAGCCAAGAAACTAGGGAATCGCCCAATTGGAGGGCGTTGCGAATCCCCTGGGGTGTAAGCCACCACTTAGGGTTCGCAGACAGTCGGAGGGGAAGGTTGAACCAAGGCAGCTAGTGCACCTCATGAAAGAAGTACTGACACCGCCGAGTTCTCGGCGGTGTCAGTCTGCCAACAATTGGACCCAGCCAGAACTAACCTGCGGTCAACTCACTTCTTACCGATTTGCATCAAGAATCGCTCCACGCGGTCGCCCAATTTGCAATCCGCCGCATCCGTTCGCTTCTTGTGGAATTCACCGGTGCGCCAGCCTCGCCGCGCCTTGATACACCTCCACCCGCACCGGGTACGCGCCGTCGCCGATGGTGCCGGAAGCGACCGTGCGCAGGTTCGACGTCTCCCGCCGCAGCGGGAGGTCCGTGTTCAGCGCGCCCATTTCCACCGCCGCCTCGATGTTCCAGCCGCCGGCGCCTTCGAGAACGAGCTCGAGCTCGCCAAGGCTGACGGAAACGTCCACCGCCCGCCGCGCCCCCCGGACCCGCAAGGCGCCGAAGGATTGGTCGATCGTCACGTCGCCGCCGACCCGGTCCACGACGGTTTCGCCAAAGCTGGCCGTCAGCTTCACGTTGCCCGCGACGTCCTCCACCCGGGCAGCGCCCTGCTCCACGCCGAAGTCCACGTCGCCGGCGACCCGCACCAGCGTCAGCGCCCCCGTCTGAACGCGGCCTTTGGCCGTGCCCCGGATGTCCCGCATGTACAGGCTGCCGCTGTTCAGGGCGACGTTGGCCGGCCCCTCGACTTCCTCCACGGTCACGCTGCCGAGGCTGCTGGCGATGGCCACGGGGCCCGCCACCTGGCGGACGGTGACCTGGCCGCCGCTTTGTGCGAGGCTCAGCGCGCCCCGGACGCCTTGGATGTCGGCATCGCCCGTCATGGCCACCGCCACATCCACACCCTGGGGCACCGCGAGCCGCACCGTCACCCGCATGGCCTGCACGTCGCCGGGCAAGGCCGCCGGCCGGCCCATCGTCAGCCGGGCCGTATCCCCTTCCCGCACCCAGCGGGCGTTGACCTCACGGGCTATCGCCGCTGCCGCCTGCTCCAGGCGCTGCGGGTTTCCTTGACCCCACAACTGGATCGAGTAGGAGGCGGTGACGTCGCCGGTCGGTGAGGGGACGACTTCGAGCGCGCCCGCCAACCCCTCAACGGAGACGCCCCGGACGCCGCTCTGGGGCGCCAGCGGGTGCTGCTCCTCGTAGTCGGGCGGCGTGGCCGGTTGCCGCCCGCGCGGCCCCTCGACCCGTACCAGGTCAAACTCCATCAGCCCGGTGAAATCGCGCACGCCCAACGTCGCCATGTCCCCGAGGGCAACGACCGACAGGATCAGGAACCCAACGATCAAGATCTGCTTAAACCGCATGGAACGTCCTCCGTTCTCCGTGCACGAGGCGCCTCAAACTTCGACGGCGCGCTCGAGCATCGCGTTGAGCAGGGCAAACAGCCCGGCGGCAAACAGCACCATGGCGACGATGGGCCCGCTTTCCATGGCCAGCAGTTCAAACTGGGGAATCCCGTTGCGCACGCTCAGCATGCGCATGTGAAGCTCAGGCAGAAACCCAAGCCACCGGACCGCGACGTCCCCCACCCGGGCCATGAGCCAAAAGAGCAGCACCCACGTCCAGACCATGACGAGCCCGCGCAAGCGGCCAAACATACGGCTAAAGACGTAGGCCACCTGGGCGACGAGCGCCACCACCAGCACGCCGAACAAAACGCTCCCGAAACCGAGCAGGCCCATCTTGACGATCCATTCCACCGGCACGAGGGCAAACACGTTGGTGGCCCGCATGTCCGCCAAGATCCCTGTGCGCTCAAAGAGGAGCCAACCGCCGGCCGCAAAAAGGAGCATAAACCCTGCGACACCGGTGAGCAGCATGGCCAGCTTGGCGCTGGTGATGGTGCGCGCCCGCACGGGAAGGCTCAGCATGAGGTAGCTGGTGTTTTCCCGCCACTCCTGCCTGTACAGCTGCACCGACGTCCAAAGCGTCCACAGGGGGAAAATCCCCGACGCGGGAGCGAAGTACAGCGCCAGGATGGCGTCTTCGTCCCAGCGGCCGACCCGGGAAGCCAAAAACAGCGTCCACAGCAAGTACCCGCCGATGAGCAGCACCAGCTCGACCCGGTTTCCGAGAATCTCCTTCTTGTATTGCTGCCACCACATCAGGCATACACCTCTTCAAACAGATCCCGGATGGACTTGCCCCGCTCCGCCCGCAGCTGCTCGGCGTCGCCCATCAGCGCCACCTTGCCCGCCTTGAGAAAGAGCACGTCGGCAAATAGGTTCTCGCTCTCGACCACGTCGTGGGTGGACATGACGACGGTCTGGCTGTCCTCCCGGAACTCCGACACGATCGCCTGCAGCACCCGGGAGCGGGAGGGCGGGTCGATGCCCGACAGCGGCTCATCCAACAGGATGAGCGGCGCGCTGCGGCTCATGGCCACCACGATCTTGAGCCGGGCCCGCATGCCCTTGGAGAGCTGGCGCACCCGAGCCGTCGGGTTTAGGCCCATGAAGTCCAGGAGCTCCTTGGACCGCGCCGGATCCCAATCCTTGTAGAAGGCGCTTACGTAGTCCAAGATCTGCTGCACGGTCATCCATCCGTAGAGGTAATCGATTTCGGGCAAGTAGGCGACCTTGGCCTTCGTCTTGGGCGAAGGCTCCTCCCCGTCGATGGTCACCCGGCCCTGGTCCGGCCGGTACAATCCCGCCATCAGCTTGAGCATGGTCGACTTGCCTGCACCGTTGGGACCGAGCAGGCCCAGGATCGTTCCCTCGCGTACGGTGACCGAAAGCCCGTCCAACGCCCGCAGGCCGCCGAAACGCTTCGTCACATTCTCAAACACCACGGTTGCCATCAGGCTCACCTCCCCCGGCGCCGGCCGCGCCCACCACCTGTTCCCACGTGCCCCGGACCATCGCGACCATTTCCTCGCACCCGTACCCAAGGGCGTGCATTTCCCGCACGAAACCGACCAGCGCCCGGCCGGCCATCTCCCTTCGTATCTCCGCCAGCCGCACGGGGTCGCTGGTGATAAACGTTCCCTGCCCCCGCAGCGTTTCCGTAATGCCCATCAGCTCCATCTCCCTGTACGCGCGTTGCACGGTGTTGGGGTTGACCTGGACCATCGTCGCCAGTTCCCGCTGGGACGGGATCCGGTCGCCGGGCCGCAGGTCGCCCCGGGCGATCTGCCGCTTAAACTCGTCGATGATCTGCATGTAGATGGGGGCGTGCTGGTCCAACTTCAGCTGCATCGTTGACTACCCCTCCGCGTCCTGTCTCCGGAGCTGCCCCGCCCGCTGGGCCAAGGCCGCGCTGGCCCAAAAGATGACCAGGGCGTTGACGGTGTGCAGCGCCGCGACGGCCGAGCTTCCGGAGTGGGCGAAGAAGTACTGCAGCCCGATGAGGAAGTTGAGGGCCACGGGGCCCATGTAAAACCAGCGTCCCTTAGGCGCCCGCCCGGCGAAGCCCATCAAAAGCATGAGCACCGGGATCAGCTCGAAAACGTGCACAAAAAACACGTGCCGGCCCCAGTTGAGCGGGCTGACGAAGACGGCCATCCCGGCCAAAAACACTTGGTAGGCGACGCACCCGACCAGCGTCCACGCGAGGACCCAGTACGCAGTCCGGGCCATGCGGGCGAGAGCGCCGGTTGTCCCCTCGCCGACCGCCCCGGAAACCGGCCGTGTCATGACGCCCGCCGCGCCGCCTCCTCTCCTCTCCATTACCTTCACGCTCCTTTGCTGCAGTCCGCTGCCCGCATCCGCCGCAGCAACCTAGTGCACTATTAGATTAGTGCACTAGGTCATCCGGTGTCAAGGGGGATTCCGCGTGGTTGCCGGAAAAGCAGAAAGGGCGTGCCCTTTGGGCACGCCCTCGTTTGCACGCCTACCGGGCTGGCCCACCGCCCGCCCGATCGCCGTCTGCTACCGGCGCACAAACGGCCCGTGGTCGTAGGGCGAAAAGCCCTCGAGGGTGAACGACGGGCTGCCGTCGTCGCCAAAGGCGAAGTGCACCGCACCGGGCACGATGCCAAACTCGCCGGGCGGCGTGAACCAGAACGTGTCGCCGGAGTAATGGCCCAAGGGGAACGGCCGCCGGGCCGGACCCATGATCATCACGAGACCCCCGTCGGTGCCGACGGCGATGTCGGTGGGGCCATAGTAGTCGTTGTCGTAGGTGCCTACGTAGGCTTCCAGCGGCCGGTGGGAAGCGGCGTCGGCCGGAGGCACGCTGTAGTCGGGGTCCGCCTCAGGGTACAGGACCGCCTCAAAGGCGGCGTTATACAGGGCAAACCAGTCCAGCCGCGGCTCACCCAGAAACACGAGGTCAAAGAAGAGCTCGGCCATGGACTCGGGTACGCCGATGGGGAAACCGTTGGTCAAGATGACGATGCCAAGGCCGTGGGCCGGCACCAGGTTCACCGTCGTCGCGGCCCCAAGGGCGAACGAGCCCGAGTGGCTCCAGCGCACCTGCCCGAAGTCGTCCACGTCCACGAACCAGCCGAGTCCGTAAAAGTTGGGCCGCGCCGTATAGCCGACGGGCGGGCGTGTCAGCGCGTGGGGCGTGTGGGTCACCGCCAAGGCGGCCTCGTCGATGAGACGCACCCCGTCCAGCACCCCAGCGCTCAGGTGCAGCCGCATCCAGCGGGCCATGTCGACGACGTTGGACGCGACGCCGCCCGCGGGCGATTCCGGGTCGGGCTTTTGCTGAAAGTCGGGCGCCCACGTGCCGTCGGGCCGGCGCACGTGCGGCACGGCGCGGTTGGGCGAGGCCATGTACTCGGCGAAGCGGGACGTGGTAGACGTCATGCCGGCCGGGATGTAGAGGAGGTCCCGGGAGGCGTCTTCCCACGACATGCCGATGGCGTCCGTCGCGGCTTCCGCGGCCGCGGTCAGGCCGTAGTTGGTATAGGCGTAATCGCTGCGAAAGGCGCCGAGCTCATGCAGGCGCAGCCGCGCGAGGATGCCGGCCCGGTCATACCCAATCTCTTCTAGATCGTCTCCGGCGTGATCGGGCAAACCGCTGCGGTGGGCAAAGAGGTCCGCAATGGTGACGTGCTCGGTCACCCACGGATCCGCCAGGGCAAAATCCGGCTTGTACTTGACCACCGGGTCGTCCCACGCGACATGTCCCTCACCCACGAGCCGGGCGACAAGGGTGGACGCGATCGGTTTCGAAACGGACGCAAGCTGGAAGACCGTATGCTCGTCGATGGGCTCAGGCTTGCCGACTTCCCGGACGCCGTAGCCCGCGGACCAAAACAGCCGGTCTTGAAACACGACGCCGACGGCAACGCCGGGCACGCCCGTCTTGGCCATGACGTCCAGGAGCATCGGCTCAAACCGCTCGATGGCCCGCTCTACGTCGGCCGCGGTCACCCGGACCGGCTGGGGCCCTCCCGCCTGGGCCAGGGCACCGTGGGCCACCCACATCAAAAAGATTAGGGCGGCAGCCGCTGCCGCCCCCCGGCGACCCACCGTCCGGCCGGCCAATCGGGGTCCGTCGCTTCGCATCATGGAACGCCCCCTCGGGGTGTAATCGTCACTTGCTGCGTCCTCTGGAATTATCTGTTACCGGCACCTGTTCCTGCCCCGTCTGCCGCTCGCCGAGGGACTTGAGGACGGCCTGCACCCGGTCGCGCACGTTGAGGCGGGCGTAGATCTCGCTGACCGTGTTTTTGACCGTCCCCTCGGACAAGTGGAGCCGCTGGGCGATCTCCTTGTTGGACAGGCCGGCCGCGATGAGCTCAAGCACCTCCCGCTGCCGCTCGGTGAGGGGCTCGGTGGGCGGCGTCCCGTGTGGGCTCGCATGGCCCGATCGACACCCGGACGGCCCGCGGGCTAGCTCCCGGGCTAGCTCCCGGGCCAGGTCGCCCGGGATGAGCCGCTCTCCGGCCACGAGAAGCCGGATCGCGTTGGCCAGGTCGTCCGGGTGAATGTCCTTAAGCAGGTAAGCGCCTGCCCCCGCTTCGAGGCATTGCTGGACGAGGCCGTAGTCGTCGAACGTGGTCAGGATGAGGACCGGGATCCCGTGTTCCCGCTTCAGGACTCGCGTGCACTCGATGCCGTCCATCACGGGCATGCGCACGTCCACCACCGCGATGTGAAACCGCTGGCTTCGCGCCGCTGCGACGGCCTCTTGGCCGTTGGCCACGGCCACGACGTCAAAGTCCGGGTGCAAGGCCAGCAGGGCCCGCAGCCCGTCCCGGACCAGCGCCTGGTCTTCCGCGACCAAAATCCGGATCACCGCCGCCTCACCCCCACCTGGATGTGGAAACCTTGCCCCGGCCGGCTATAAAACCGTAGCGACCCGCCGACCGCCTGCACGCGGCTCACCATGCCGGACAGCCCCATACCCGGAGCGATGGACTCGGCACCGACGCCGTCGTCCCGGACGGAAAGATAAAGCCGCGGCCCCGCGACCTCCACCTCGACGGCGATGTGCCGCGCCAGCCCGTGCCGGACGGAGTTGGTGAAAGCCTCTTGCACCGTGCGCACCAGCGCCTCCCGCACCGGGGCGGATACGTCGGAAACCGTCTCGCCGTCCGGGTGGAACGACACCGTTACCTCCGGACCGCCGGCCGCCCGCAGCTCGGCGGCCAGGCTCTCCAGAGCCAGGTGCAACGGCAGCGAGTCAAATCCCCGGGGGCCCCGGCGCAGGGCGCCTCGCACCTGCTCCAAAGTGCCGCGCACGCTCTCTTCGACCGTCCGCAGGCGCTCCACCGCCGCCTGCGGATCTGATCCAACGAGCTTTTGTGCCAGCTGGACCTGCAGGAGTGTGCCGACGAGCGCATGCCCGAGAGTGTCGTGCAGCTCTTCCGAAAGACGGCGGTGCGCTTCGGCGGCCGCTAGGTCCCGGGTCGCGGCGGCCAGCCGGGCCACGCGCGCTTCGGCGGCCTCGAGATCCGCGATGACCCGGGCCCTTGCTTCGCGCTCCTCGAGGCGCAGCGCGGAAAACCTCCCGGCCGCGAAGGCAAGCGCATCCAGAGCGATGACGGTAAGCACCGCCGGCAAGCCGTCCCCGCCGCCCGCGGCAAGGGCTGCGGCGCTCACGCCGCCCGCAAGCGCCAGCGCGGCCATGCCCTGACCGCGGGGCAAGCACGCGCTTATGCCTGCGACGACCGCCGCCGTCACAAAGGCCATCCCGGTGCCGGGGGCGAGCCAGAAAGCGCCCAAGGCCGCGGCCAGCTGCACGGCGGCCCAGGCCGCCTCCATCCGGCTCCGCCGCGGGCCGTGGAGCGCCAGTTCCGCGAGGAACACGGCACACAGGAGCAGGGCGACGGCGAGAACGCCCGGCGCCGAGCGCCCATGCCACAGCCACCCCCCGATGCCTGCGAGGATCAACCCGTAGCGGAGGCCGTGCAAAGGCCAGAGCGCGGCAAAGCGGTTGGACCTCATGCCGAAAACTACGCCTCATCCCGCCTGAGACCTTGCACGCCGATCACCGCGCCGGCGACGGCAAACAGGAGCAGCACCGCCAACGGGGCGGCCTGGCTCTCCAGGCCTTTGTACACAAAGCCGCCGCTCAGGGCTTCCACCGCCCAATGAACCGGGTTTAAGAATGCCAGGCGCTGCACGCCCGCCGGCGCTACGTCCAAGGGAAAAAACGCCCCTCCCATCATGGCCAGCATGCTGGGCCCGCCGCCGCCGATCATCTGTAGCAGCGGACCGCTGCGGACAAACCCGGCGATGCCGACGGCGACGCCGGCGGCGGCGAGAATCGCCCCCGCGACGGGCAACGCCACGGCCGACCAGCCGGAGGCGAGCCACGGCGTGCCCAACAGGCCGGTGACGCCAAAGAAGGCGACGGCCTGCACCAGCCCCACCAATACCAACCCCGTCCCATGGGCCGCCACGATCTCCCAGTGCGGAACGCCCATGGCCAGAGCCCGCTGCAGCGTACCCCGCCGTGCTTCCTCGTGGATGGCTCCACTGCGGGTAATGAGGGCGGAGAAAACAAAGATCAGGTAAACGCCAAACACCCTGCTCATCGCCGGGTACTCGAGCGCGGCCGCGTCGCCCCGCGGCGTTTCGTAGGCGATGCCGGCGTCCGACAAGCCGGCGTCGGCCCACGGTGAGCCGCTCGCCCCGCCCATCCATAGCGAAAGCACCAGGCTGAGCACGATGGGCATGCCGATGATCCAGACCAGGCTCTCCGCCGCCACGTAGGTGCGCAACGCCGCCTGAGTGCTCATCCACGCGATGCGCTTAAGGGACGCCATTTAGACCCCCTCCTTCCGGGCAACCGCCAGCACGGCCCATCCGGCGGCGAGCAGCGCCGCGGCGATGCCCGCCAGCGCTGCCAGGTCGCCGCTTACCGCCTGGACACTGGCTCCTTGGGCGATGGCCAGAAAGGCGTCCAGCATCCGGCGGTTGGGCAGCCAAGCAAACAGGCGGGCGAACCAGTCGGGCATGATATTGAGCGGCACGGTGGAGCCGCCCAGAAACGCAAGGAGCGTATAAATGGTGCCGCCGGCGCTCTCGACGGTCTTTGGATTGGCGGGCAGGACGGCCATGATGCAAAAAGACAGCGCCGCGATGCTGGCCGCACCGGTTACCGTCATGAGAAACCAGGCCACGGGGTCGCCCCAGTCGACCCGGAAAAGCGCCCCCGTGACGACGGCCATGGTGAGAGCGAACGCCGTGCCGATGGCCGCGGCACTCACTACGCCGCCGGCCAGGTAGGTGCCGCGGGAGACCCCCATGGAGCGGATGCGCAAATACGCGCCGGTTTTCCGGTCTTGGGCCGAGTACGTCATGGCCGAATGGGCGGCAAACGTCATGAACATGACGGTGATGGCAATCGAGAAGTACTCAAAAGCGCCGGCGCCGGACCAGGGGGTGTTCGTCCCAGCCCCTGCCGCCATGGACTCTGCCGGTGCGGCCGTTCCCGCCGGTGCGGCCGTTCCCGCCGCTGCCTGGATCTCGCGGCCAGCCGCGCCGGACGGGGGGAATCCCTGTTCCGAGCCGGACTGTTCCAAGCCGGACTGTTCCAAGCCGGACTGTTCCGAGCCGGACGCGGCGAGAAAGCGCCGCAGGTGGTGGGCCAGCGACGCGGCGGCGATGCTCTCGGGCGGGGCGACGATGGTGAGCTGCGGCTCCTCGTCCGACACAATGACGGCCACGTCCGCCGTGCGATCGAGCACGGCCCGGCGCGCTTGTTCGGCAGCGGCCAAGCTGGCGGAGAAGTACTCCCGGGCATGGGACACGTGCTCGACGATGGTCACGGCCCGTTGGGCAACGGCCGCGGCCCGCTCGCCCGCGTCCTGCGCTCCTTGGGCCGGGGCGACGAGCACGCGGTACGGTTCGGGCGGCGCGTACTCCGCGGCGAAAAACCCGTGCATGGTGACACCGAGCACGTAGATGAGGGCAAGGGGAATCACAACCAGCCACACCGGAGCGCCGCCCCGCAAGACCCGGTGGAGGTGGTGCACGGCGATGGCGCCGACCTGGCGCGCGGCGCTCATTCCACGTCCCCCTTTCCGGTTTCCGTGCCGTCCCGCAGCGCCTTGCCCGTCAGGGCGAGAAATACGGTTTCCAGGTTGGGCGATTCGAGCCGCATGCCATCCAGGGCGACCCCGTGGCGCTGGAGCGTCCCGATGACTTCCGGCGCCTGCCGCGAGCCTTCCGGCAGCACGACCCTTAGTTCACCGGCGGTCGCCTCGACGGGCAAAGGCAGCGCCCGCCGGAGGGCGGCCAAGCGGCCCGGGTCATCCATGAAACCTTGCGGCGACGGCAGGCGCAGCACCACCGCATCGCCGGCCAGCGCCCGCACCTCGTCGATGGGGCCGTGGGCGATGATGCGCCCGCGATCGATGATGGCGACCCGGGAGCACAAGTACTCGACCTCTTCCATGTAGTGGGTCGTGTACACGACGGCCATGCCGCCTTGCGCCAGGCGGCGCACCGAGTCCAAGATGTGGCGGCGGGACTGCGGGTCAATGCCGACGGTCGGCTCATCCAGGAGCAGCACCTTGGGGTCGCCCAGGAGGCCAATGCCGATGTTGAGCCGCCGCTTCATGCCGCCGGAGAAGCCGGCCACCTTGCGGTGGGCGACTTCCGTCAAGCCCGTGATGGCCAGGATCTCGCCGATCTGCCGGCGGCGCCTCGGTTTGTCAATGCCCCGCAAGGCGGCGAAGTAATTGAGGTTTTGCCACGCGGTGTACTCCTCGTAGATCGCGAGCCCTTGAGGCACGACGCCCAGGAGCCTCTGGGCCTGCTGCCGTTCCCGGCTGATGGAGTGGCCGCCGACATGCACGTCACCCGCGTCAGGCCGCACGAGTCCGGCCATGATGGCCAGCGTGGTCGACTTGCCGGCACCGTTGGGACCCAGCAGGCCAAAGATCTCACCCGGGCCGACGGCAAAGGAGACGCCGTCCAAGGCGACCGTGGCGCCGAAGCGCTTGCGGAGACCGTCGACCGCCACCAGCGGCGCCGGGGCCCTGCTGCCCGCCGCACCCATCGGCGCCGTGGCGGACGAAAAGACAGACACATCGCATCCCTCCCCCGCCGCTTCCCGGCCGGGCCGGCCGGAAACGACAGATCCCGCCGCCGGGCCGACCGGACAGGCCGGTCGCCGGCGACGGGACCATCATAACGGCGCCGGGCACGGGGCGCCAAGTGACCGCGGTCATGGCTTGCGGGATCGCCGCACCGGGCCCGGCGGCCCCGGCGTGAGCCTCGGCGGAGGGGCACCCGAAGGGCGACTCTCGGCAAAGCGGCAGCCGCTAGATCAGTTCTCGCCGAACGCCTCCCGGAAAAACCCGATCACCCGGGCATCATAAGCAGCCGGGTCGACCCGCCGCGCCCCTACGTGCTGGGTGCTGCCCGGCACGATCCACAGCTCGGCGCGGCCGGGCCGGGCTGCGGCGAACAGCCTGCGGCTCTCGTCGCTCGGGATCGCGCCGTCGCCGTCGGTGTGGATGAGCAGGAGCGGCTGCGGCAAGCTCCCGACGACCGCGATGGGGCTCACCGCGTCCGTATCCACGCCGATAAGAGGCGGCAAAAGCGTGATAATGAGCCACGTGAACGGGAAGTTGGGCAGCCCCGTCCACACCGGCATGTTGACCGAAAGGTACGAGCGCAGGTCGCTGAAGGGACTGTCCGCGATAACCGCCTCGATCCGGGGCTCGTTGGCGGAGGCGAGAATGGACGTGGCAGCGCCCATGGAAAAGCCGATGAGGCCGATATGCTCCGCCCGCTCCGGCCTTTGCGCCGCGAGCCACTCCACGGCGCCGTAGACGTCCTTAACCTCGTGGTAGCCCAAGGTCGTCACGTCGCCGTCGGACTCGCCCGAGTTGCGGAAGTCAAACATGAGGACGTTGAAGCCGCCCTCCACCAGCGACCGGGCAAGCTCCAGCGCCGGCAGCGACGGCGACAGGCGGTTGCTGCGGTAGCCGTGGGCCACGATGATCGTGCTGGAACTGTCGCCCGACGGGATGAACCACGCGCTCAACCGCACCCCGTCCGTAGCGGCGAACTCCACCGGTTCATAGGCCAACCCGACCTGTGCGGGATTTTGGTCCACCGGCCGCTTGGCCGCGTGGGACAAGCTCCATCCGACGTACACGGAAACGCCGGCGCAGGCGATGACCGCCACGACCAAAAGGGCGGCCAGCACCTTCCAGAGCGGGTTGCTCCGGCGCCGGTGCACGATCGGTTTTGCTGCATAACCGCGTCCCATGCTTCTCTCCGCTCCTTTTGCCCAATCGGTCGCCCGGGCGCGTCCTAACCCTCGCTTACCGCCGAAAGGCGCGCCCGCAATCTAGGTTCCTCGACCGCCGCGGCGTCGAGCGCGCCCGCGCCGAGAAACCGGAGAAACCGCTCGAATCCGGCCGCCAGCGCTTCGACGAAAGGCTCGCTGCCGGCCAGCGCCTCGTCCTCGAGCCACAGCCCCAGCAGGACAAGCCGGCCGGCGGCCCGGTCCAGGCGGCTGTCAAAGCGGGCCACGAGCCCATCGCCCCACAGGACCGGCAAGGCGTAGTACCCAAACTGGCGCTGGTGCTCGGGCTTGTACACTTCCCATACGTAGTCGAAACCGAACAGCGCCTTGGCCCGTCCCCGGGCGCTGACCGGGTCCAGCGGCGCAAGGAAGGTGGCCTCCTGCTCGGTCGTCGTCTCGAGGGGTTTCCACGGGTCAGGAACACGCCCCGCGGCCAGCTCCTCGAGCAGCGGCACGTCGGCGGCCAGGGCGTAGTGAACCTGCCGCCAGCCGTCTACCTTGACCTCGACGATGTCGCCGGTTTCCAAGAGGTCCGCCACGAGCCGGCGGGCCTTGCTATAAGGCATGCCCCGCTGGAAACCGTCGCTGGTGCGCACGATGCGTCCAAGGCCCAGGAAGGCGATTTCCTTCTTGATTAGAAACCGGTCCGTCTCCGCGTCGCCGCGCTCGCAGATGAGTTCGGGCGGCGCCACGTTCTCGGTGAGGGCATAGACCCGCTCGAAGTTTTCGCGGTGGTGCGTCATCGCTTCGCCCACCCGCCACAGGTAGTACAACGCCAGGGCGCTGTCCTTGCGGCCCCGGTAGCTGCTGGTGCGGGTGCGGCTAGCCATGTCGAAATCCCGGTTGCTCACGGTCCCCCGCTCCCGGAGGACTTGCCGCATTTCCTCCACGGCCGCCCGGTGCTCCTCGTAGACGCGGGCGACGCGGGCCTCCACGTCGGGGCCGCCGTCCCGCTCCCGGCGCATGACGACGCGCCAGTACGGCAGCTCGTCCATGGGCCGCACCGCGAGCCAGCCGCCCCAGTCGAAAAACTTCCGCTGCTGGTACGTGGGCGTCTCCCACAGCCCCGGCGTGTAGTCAACGACGCGGCTATGGAGCGCAATGTCGTGGCTGCGGGCCACCACCTGCAGCGGGTCGAGCTGCAGGTACTCCATGGCCCGCATGGCCTGCTCGGTGCCGGCCGCGCCTTGGAAACGGCGCCCGGGCCAGAGCCCTTGCTTGCCCAAGACGAACCGCCGGGCTGTCACCGGGTCGATGGTCAACATGCCGTTGTGCCACCCCCCATCGCCGACCCGGCCTCGTCCCGCCCTGCATGGCCATGGAACGCGGCCGCCCGGTGCAAATCCAGTGCATTCAGTGCGCGATTGTGGCAGGGGTTCGGCGGTGGGCGACGACCTCCTGCCCAGCAAGCGGTAAGGAACCGCATGGAGCGTGGCGAATTAACGCCGTGGCGGCGTGTCGCAAGGCGCGCCGCCGCGCAAAACGATAGGTTGCGCCGCACCGAAAACCGGAGGGAACGCGATGGTCACGCACATCGTTCTATTCAAGCTCAAGCCCAGCGCCACCGAGGAACAGAAGCAAAAGCTGCTTAGCATGCTCCGGGGCCTGGAGGGGAAGATCGAAGGAATCGTCAGCCTGTCGGCCGGGGAAACGTTCACGAACCGCCACAAGGGCTTCACCATCGGGCTCGTCGTGCAGCTCACGGACCGCGAAGCGCTCGAACGCTACGTCCCCCACCCCGAGCACGTGCCAGTCAAGGCGTACGCGGACGAAGTGTGCGACGAGCTTATCGCGGTGGACTACGACTGCTGATGCGCACCGGGCCCACCCGCGAGCGCCTATGGCTTTCGTGGGACGTTCACCGGGAACTCTTGCGGCTCGCAGTCCCGACCGTCGTCTCCACGCTGGCGGTGCCCCTGCTGGGCCTGGTGGACACCATTGTCCTCGGCCGCCTGCCCGAGGTGGAACCCCTGGGTGCCGCGGCGGCGGCCGGCACCATCTTCAACTCCCTTTTCTGGGTGTTTGGCTTTTTGCGCATGGGGACGACGGCACTGGTGGCCCAGGCGAGCGGCCGCGGGGACGAAGACGAAGCGGCCCGGACGCTGTTTCAGGCCATCGCCATCGGCGCGGGCCTCGCGCTGCTGCTCCTCGTCCTGCAAGGCCCCATCGGCTGGATCGGATTCGCGCTCATCGGGGCCGAGCCGCAAGTCGACCGCCTGGCCAGGCAGTACTTTGCCATCCGCATCTTTGAAGCGCCGGCGTTCCTCCTCAGCCTCGGGCTGACAGGCTACTTGCGGGGCCGGGGCGACGCGGTCACGCCGATGATGATCGTCGTCCTGATCAATGCGGTCAACATCGCGGGCGACTTGCTGCTGGTGCCGGGCACGTGGGGACTGCCGGCCTACGGGGTGCGCGGCGCGGCGTGGGCCAGCCTCATCGCCCACAGCCTGGGGTGCGCCGCAGGAGTGCTCGCCGTCTGGCCCCGGGTGCGGGGACGGTGGCGCTGGAAGTGGCTTTTGGAGTGGCGGCGGCTGCCGTGGCGGCGGTTTCTCCACGTCCAGCGGGACCTTTTCCTGCGCACCTTGGCGCTGGTGGCCAGCCTCGGCGCGGTGACCGCCTTCGCCGCCCGCCTGCACGATGCGCATGCGCTGGCGGCCCACGCCATCCTGATGCAGCTCTACGGCATGGGCAGCTATGGGGTGGACGGCTTCGCCTTCGCCACCGAGACGACGGTGGGCATGTGGCTCGGCCACGGAAACCGCGCCCGGGCCAAAGCCAGCGCCGCGGCGGCGCTTATCTGGGGCACCGGCATGGCGCTCGCGGCAAGTCTTTTCTACCTGGCATCCTCGCCTTGGATCGTGACCGTGTTTACCCATGACCCGGCCGTGCAAGCCGCCGTGCGCGGCTTATCCTGGGTCATGGCCGTCAGCCTACCGGTGGCCGCGGCGGCGTTTGTGTTCGACGGCATCATGATCGGCGCGACCGACACCCGCTACCTGCGGAACGCCATGTTCGTGAGCACCGCCGTCTTTGCCGCGGTGCTGCTCTGCGGCTGGAACTGGATCGGGCCGGACTTGGCCGTCATCTGGTGGAGCCTCGTCGCGTTTTTGGGCACGCGGGCCGCCAGCCTGGCGGTCCGGTTCGCATCGGGGCGCTGGTGCGACGGCGCCTTGGCGCGCGAGCAAGCGGCTCCCTGAGCGGTTTGCGGCCCCGCTGCTCCGCCGCCGGAGGTCTTTGGAGCCGCCGCGGCGAACATCCGGGGCATGAGCGAGACACAGGGTACGATCATATCGATCCAGATCGCCCCCGCCCGGCGGGCGCCCGTGCAGCCGCTCCCGGCGGCGGACGTGCAAGCCGACTGGGGCGTCGTGGGCGATCACCACGCCCGGCCCGGCAGCTCACGGCAAGTGCTGCTGGTAGAGGCGGAGTCTCTGGAGCGGCTCGGCCTCGCCCCCGGCGATGTGCGGGAAAACTTCACCGTGCGGGGCCTCGACCTGCACGCGCTGGGCGCGGGGTCGCGGCTGCGCCTCGGCCGCGAGGTCGAGCTGGAGATCACCAAGTACTGTCATCCATGCCAAAGGCTGGAGGAGATCCGGCCGGGACTCATCCGGGAAATCGCCGGCCGCCGCGGCATGTTGGCCCGAGTGCTCAAGGGCGGCACCGTGCGCCCCGGCGACCCCGTCGTCGTACTGCACGCCGCCCCGCCGGCGGATCGCCGCCTGCCGGGCTGAGCCTCTGGCTACGGAGGTACTTATGATTCGAGCGCTGCTGTGTGACCTGGACGGCACGTTGCTGGACATCGACTTCGGCGGGTTCATGCGGGACTATCTCCAGGGCGTCTCCCGCCGCTTCGCCGACTGCATCCCGCCGGACATCTTCGGGCCCCAAGTGCTGGCGTCGACGGGCGCCATCATCACCAACTCGGTTCCCGGCCGCACCATGCTCGCCGCCTTCATGGAGCATTTCGGCCGGGCGGTGCCCCTCCCGCCGGACGCCATGGAGCGCTTCGTGGACTATTACCGGACCGACTTCCCCAAACTCGCCCATTGGGGCCGCCCGGCGCCGGGCGCGCGGGAGCTGGTGGAAGCCGCGCTCAGCCGGGGACTCCACGTCGTCGTCGCCACGGCTCCCTTTTTCCCCGAACTGGCCATCCGGGAGCGGCTGCGCTGGGCGGGCCTGGACGACGTGCCCTTCCGGTTCATCTCGTCGTCGGAGGTCATGCAACGGTCCAAGCCGTTTCCCGAGTATTACCGCGAGATCGCCAAGCACATCGGCGTGCAGCCGGAAGAATGCCTCATGGTCGGCGACGAAACCGTCATGGACGGTGCCGCCGCCCGGGCCGGCATGCGGGTGGCCTTGGTGGGGCCGGACAAAGTATCCTTCACCAGCAAAATGGTCGCCGACACGGAACTCGAGCGGCTGTTTCAGGGCGCCGGCCCGGCCTTGCCCCGGTACGCCACCCTCACCGATCTGCTGACTCAACTGCGCGCGGAAGGGATCTTGTAGCGGGCCCTCTCTTCGGTTCGAGACCGTGCGCCACTGCCAGCGACCGTGCGCCGCCGCTCGCGGTCCCTACGCTCCCACCCGCGGTCTTTGCGCTCCCGCTCGCGATCCTTGCGCCCTCGCTCGCGATCCTTGCTCTCTCGCTCGCGATCCTTGCTCTCGCGCTCGGTCTTGCGTCACCGCCCCGCGGTGATGACCAGGAGCCGGCCGCCGCCCACGATCTGCTCGCGCCAATAGTCGCCGTCGGTGCGGGCGAAGGTATGGACGACCCGCCCCTGGCGGGCGGAAGCGACGACGAAATCGACCCGGGTCCCCGTCCTGCCCGTGACGACCGCCACGCCGCCGACGCCGCCGTCCGCGCTGCGGAAAAAGATGAAGTCGCCCGCCCGCAGCTCGCCGGGATCTACGGCGGCCACGTTGAACTCATGCAGGACGGCGCTGCTCGCGTCCGCCCAAAGGACGGGTTTGTCGGGTGACCCGGCCAAAAACCGCACGCCCGGGATGGCCGCCCGCAGTGCCCCGACGGCGACGCCGGAAGCGTCCACGCCCAGCTCGTCCACGCCGTCTCCGCCCGCAGTCCGGGCAAGGAATTCCTCGACGCTCACACGGCCGCCCAGGCGGTACGGCACACCCTGAAACGCTTCCCCGCCGATGGTGTAGGTGATCTCCGCGTAGGCCAGGGCCGCCTCGGCCACCCGGCGCCCTTCCTCTTGGGTCAAGAGCCGCCGCTCCAGGGACGGCGTGTCGACCGGATCCACCTGCGCCGCCACGACGCCGGACAAGATCGCGACCGACGACAGCACCAATGCGCAGCAGGCTATCCGGAGTCCTGAACGGGTTCGCACGGCCATCGCCTCCTTTTGGGGTCTATTTTCGAAAAGGCCGGCCGGCTTCCTTTGCGGGCGTGCGCGCCCACAGGCCGCCCGCCGAAAGCGGGCGGCCTGCATCCGGGTGGAGGAGGACATCTCCGGCGGCCGCCGTGGCTCCCGGGATGGGCAGGGCGCGCGGCGTCAGCCGACGGCGGCCAACTTTTCGGCGATGTCGGCCGCGACCTCGTCGGTCGTCGCCGTGCCCCCGAGGTCGGGCGTGCGCACGCGACCTTCGGCGGCAACCGCCTCCAGCGCCGCCATAACGGCCTGCGCGGCTTCGTCCTCGCCGAGAAACTCCAGCATCATCGCGCCGGCCCACACCGCCGCCATCGGGTTCGCGATGCCCCTGCCGGCGATGTCGGGCGCGCTGCCGTGCACCGGCTCAAACAGCGACGGATTGCGCCGCTCGGGATCGATGTTGCCGCTCGCGGGCAGGCCGAGGCTTCCCTGCAGGGCGCCGCCCAAGTCCGTCAAGATGTCGCCCATGAGGTTGGACGTGACCACCACGTCCAGCGTCTCGGGGTGGGTCACCATGCGGGCCGCCAGCGCGTCGATGTGGTAAAAGTTGACCTGCACGTCGGGATACTCCTTGGCCAGTTCCCGGCAGACCTCGTCCCAAAAGACCATGGTGTAATTGATGGCGTTGGACTTGGTCGCGCAGGCAAGCCGCTTGGCCGGCCGCTTGCGGGCGGTTTCAAAGGCGTAGCGCATGACCCGCTCCACGCCCTTGCGGGTAAAGATGGTGGTCTGGATCGCCACCTCATCGGACGTGCCCTTGCGCAGGCGCCCGCCCATGCCGGCGTACTCGCCCTCGGAGTTTTCCCGCACAAACACCATGTCCACCTTGAGGCCGGGCCGCTCCCGCAGGGGACCGGGAATCCCCGGCAGCACCTTGACGGGCCGCAGGTTTATGTAAAGGTCAAACGCCTGGCGCCACAGGAGCAAGGACTCCCGCAGGGCGATGTGATCGGGCACCTTGGCGGGATTGCCGATGGCGCCGAGGAAAATGGCGTCGTGGCGCCGCAGCTGCTCAAGGCCGTCCGCGGGCATCATGCGGCCGTGCTCCACGTAGTAATCGCAGTTCCACATGTACGTCGTTGCGTCCAGGGTAAACCCGAAACGGCGGGCGGCCGCTTCCAGCACCCGCATGGCCGCCGGGGTGACTTCTTTCCCGATGCCGTCCCCGGGCAGCACCGCGATGGAATGGCGTCGCATGGTCGTTCATCTGCTCCTTTGCGCTTCAGGAATTCCTTTTCCATTCGACGCCCTTGGCGCGGTTCCCTCGCTCATCCTCTCCCCGGCGGCGTCCGGGCAGGGGCAGCCGCGCGGGCGCCGCGCCCGCGGCCTCAGCAAAGCCCCGCCGCTCCCAAAATCGCCCGCCCACCGGCAACCGCTCCCCCGTTGGTTGACACCTTTCAGCCCCTTCCGTATACTTGAACCAACTGGTTCAAGAAATCGCATTTCTTGGACCTGTTGGATCACCCGCGGCAGCCCGACCGGATGCTGGAAAGGCGGGGGTGCGGCACCGGCCAGGCGGCTGCGGAACACAACACACCTGTAAGGGAGGCGCTAGGGAGCATGCTTCGGTGGAAGAACAGGCTGGCCGTCGGTCTTGTCGCGCTGCTGCTCGCGAGCCTGACGTTGTCGGCCGGGGCCCAGACGCCAATTCGCGTCGGGTCCAAGAACTTTACGGAACAGCTGATCCTGGGTGAACTAATCCTGCAGGCGTTGCAGGCCAACGGCTTGCCGGTGGAAAACCGCCTTGCCCTCGGCGGCACCGCGGTCGTACGCCAGGCGCTGGAAACCGGCGAGATCGACATTTACGCCGAGTATACGGGAACGGCGCTCCTGGTGCACTTCAGCGGCTACGGCCTCGAAATCCCCCGTGAGGTGCTTGCGAGCGCGGATGCGACGTACGCCATGGTGCTCGCCACCGATGCCGTGCGCAACGACCTTTACTGGATTTGTCCGGCGGACGCCAACAACACGTACGCCATCGCGGTACGCCGGCAGTGGGCCGAGGAAAACAACGTCTTTTCCATGCCGGACCTGGCGGCGTACGTCAACGGTGGCGGCCGGGTCGTCTTCGCGTCCAATCCCGAGTTCATCGACCGGCCCGACGGCCTTAAGGCCTTTGAGGACGTTTACGGTTTCTCCATCCCCCGCAGCGACGTCTACGTGCTGGCGCAAGGGTCCTACGCCACCGCGCAGGCACTGGCCAACGGCAGCAACGGCGTGAACGCGGCGATGGTGTTTGGCACCGACGGGACGATTCCGGCGTTTGACCTGGTGGTGCTGGACGACCCGCTGGGTGCGATGCCGTACTACCAGCCGGCGCCGGTGGTTCGCGGCGCGGCCATCGAGGCCCACCCGCAGCTGCCGGGCGTGCTGTGCCAGCTGTTTGTGAACCTGGACGGCCGCACCCTTGCGGAGCTCAACGCGGAGGTGGACGTCTACGGGCGCCAGCCGGCCGCAGTGGCACGCGAATTCCTGCAGCGGATCGGAGTGGCGCGGTGATGTCTCGGCCCGCGGGCGCAGAACTGAGCCGCAGCCGGCTCGGGGCGGCCGGTGCCTTATTGGTCTTGATTGCGGTGGCGGGGCTGCCTTGGATCCAGAGCGCCCCCAACCCGCTGGCCCTTGGGTCCAAGCTGCTTGTGCGCAGCAGCTCGCTGGCGGTCTTGTCCGGCGGCTGGCTGTATGCGGCTTTGCTCGCTGCGCCCGCGGCGGCCGCGCTGATCGTGGGCTTGCGTCGTGCCGGGGCACCGGCCGGCTGGTGGCTGTGGGCGGCGGGTTCCACCGGACTGCTGGCCGTGTGGCTTTCCAGCGAGCCGCTCATTGCGGCCGGCCGCGCCGGGGGCACCTTGGCCAACGTCGCCCTGTGGGGCAGCGGCGTCTGGCTGTCGCTTTTCGGATACGGCGTCGTCTTGTACGCCGGGATCCTCCACGTTCGCCGGGCTGCGCGCACCCCGGCATCCCTGCCGCTCGTGCTGTGGGTCCCGGTGCTTTTCATCCTCGTTCATGCGGGCTGGCTCATCGTCCAAGGGGAGCCAGCCGGCAACTGGCTCCTGCGCGTCGCCCAGGAGGAGGCGCAAAGCGGCGGCATCCAGCAGCGCATCCGGGAGCACCTTTGGCTATCAGCCGTCTCGGCGACCTTAAGCATCGCCGTGGGCGTCGCCATCGGGATCTGGGGCTACCACCGGGAACGGGTCGCCCGGGTGGCGCTGTATGTGTCGGGCGTCATCCTGACGTTGCCTTCCTTGGCCTTATTCGCCATGCTCATGGAGCCGTACGCCGCCCTGGCCAACGCCTACCCGGTGCTGCGGGGCTATGGCATCGGCGGCTTGGGTGCGGCGCCGGCCATCACCGGTCTGACGCTTTACGGGCTGTTGCCCGTCATCCGCAACACGTACGCCGGCCTCCGGGGCGTCTCCGCCGCCCAGTTGGACGCGGCGCGAGGCATGGGCATGACGCCTGGCCAGATCATGTTCCTTGTCCTGCTGCCGCACGCCCTGCCCGTCATCATGGCCGGCGTCCGGCAAACAGCGATCCTGCTCATCGGCATTGCGACCCTTGCGCAGCTCATCGGGGGCGGCGGCCTCGGCTACTACATCCTCATGGGCATCAACCGGGCGAGCATCGCCCACATCCTCATCGGCGCCATCCCCGCCGTGCTCGTGGCCGTTGTCGTCGACTTTCTTCTCAGCTGGCTTGGCCGCTCGTTGACGCCGAAAGGTTTGCGACTGTCCAAGGGGGTGTCGGCATGAGCGACCCCATTATCGTCTTTGACGGCGTGACGAAGCAGTACGGGGAAAAACGAGCCGTAGACAACTTGAACCTCACCATCCGCGAAGGCGAGACGTGCGTCCTCATCGGCCCGTCAGGCTGCGGCAAGACGACGAGCCTGCGTATGATCAACCGCCTGGTGGAGCCTAGCTCCGGGCACATCCTCATCAGCGGCAAGCCCACCGACGGCGTCCCCGCCGAGCAACTTCGCCGGCAGATCGGCTACGTCATCCAGGGCGTCGGCTTGTTTGAACACATGACCGTCGCGCAAAACGTCGGCATCGTGCCGCGGCTGGTCGGCTGGCCTCAACATCGCATCGACGCAAGGGTCGATGAACTTCTGGCGCTGGTCGGCCTCGACCCGGCCGTCAACCGGAACAAGTACCCGCGGCAACTGTCCGGCGGGGAGCAGCAGCGGGTTGGTGTCGCCCGGGCGCTCGCGGCCGACCCTCCCATCCTGCTTATGGACGAACCGTTTGGGGCCTTGGACCCCATCACCCGGGAACGGCTCCAGGACGAGCTCCTGCGCATCCAGCGGGTCGTCAGGAAAACCATCGTCTTTGTCACTCACGACATCCAGGAAGCGCTGAAGCTCGCCGACCGCATCGCCATCATGCGCAGCGGGCGGCTCATCCAATACGACACGCCGGAAGCGATCTTGTGGCGGCCGGCGGATGAGTTCGTGCGGGAGTTCGTCGGCAATGACCGCGTGATCAAGGCTTTGGGCCTCATCCCGGTAGAGCGGGTCATGGAGCCGGCCTCCGGAAACGGCTCGGGGCGGCCGGGACCGGCGCCGACGGTAGCCACGGGTGCGACGCCCGCCACGGTGCCGGCCACGGCCACCTTGCGCGACGCCTTGTCCGCCGTGATCCTCAACGGACTCGCGGATACCGCGGTCGTGGACGGCGAGGGCGTGGTGGTCGGCTGGATACGCCGGGAGCAGCTGCTCGCCACGTTGGCCGAGTTTCCCGTGCGGGAGGTGGCGTCGTGAGGATCGTCCGGCTGGTGGGTTCCGCCGCGGCGGCCATCATCCTGCTGGGCGTGTTCTTCCTCTTGGAGGATTTGCACGCCCGGATCCTCCTCGCCATCTGGCCCCAGTATCCCCATGCCCTTCCCTTTCAAGGGGGCAGCATGTGGCAGATGGGCGTGCGCATGGTGCAGCTGGTGCTCCTGTCGACGCTCCTCTGCACGGCCGTCGGCATCCCGCTGGGCATTGTGGCCACACGGCCCCGGTTCCGGGAGGAGTGGGCCCCCATCGTCGACAGCCTCGTCAATGCCGGGCAGACGATCCCGTCCTTGGCCGTCGTGGCGCTGGCGCTGCCGCTGCTGGGGTTCGGTTTCGTGCCGGCGCTGGTGGCAATGGTCCTCTACGGCCTCTTGCCCGTGCTGCGCAACACGGCCGTGGCCCTGGAAAGCGTCGACAGGGCGCAGCTCGACGCCGGGCGCGGCATGGGCATGACGCCGGGTCAGCTTTTGTGGATGGTGGAGCTCCCCCACTCGATCCCGGTGGTCCTGGCGGGCATCCGCACCTCGGCGGTGCTTAACGTGGGTGTGGCCACGCTCGCCGGTCTCATCGGAGCGGGCGGCTTCGGTGCGGCCATCGTCCACGGCATAGACCTGCGGGTGCCGCCGCTCGTGTGGTACGGCGCCGTGCCGACGGCGCTGCTCGCGGTTATCCTCGACTTTTTCCTGCGGCGCTTGGAGGAGATCCTCACCCCCAAGGGGCTGCGCCTGCAAGCCCATCGCGACGGGTAAGCACGAGGCGAAACGATCCGGATCGACGCAAGACCCATGCGGCATCTCGACGGAGGGCAGGGGACGCACAAGTGAAGGAACGACAAGTCCACTTTTACAGCGACGGCCTGCGGCTCGCGGGCACCGTGTACGAACCGGAGCCGCCGGCCAGCGGTCCGCGGCCGGTGGTCATCGTCTGCAGCGGTTACTTGGGCCTCAACGCCATCTACCCGCGGCTGTTTGCCCAGCCGCTGACAGCCGCCGGCTTCGCGGTCTTCGGTTTCGACTACCGCGGCACCGGCGAAAGCGAAGGCGTCTTTGGCCGCATCCTCATCGAAGAGGAAGTGCGGGACGTCCGCAACGCGGTAAGCTTCATCCGCACACAGCCCGGGATCGACCCAAGCCGCATTGCCCTCCTTGGCTGGGGCATGGGCGCGGGGATCGTCATCGAGGCGGCGGCCTTTGACGAGCGGGTCGCGGCGGTGGCCGCCCTCAACGGCTTCTACAACGGCCGCCGGTTTCTCTTGAGCCGGCACGGGCCCGCCGGTTTCCGCCGGCTTATGGAGCTGCTCGAGCAAGACCGCGTCCAGCGGGTCCAGACGGGCCGGGGGCGCTTCGCGGATCCGTACGAGGTATACCCGCTGGATCCGGACACGCGCCAGGAGGTGCGGCTGCGGCTCGAGCCGGTCCCCCGCTACGGTCCACCGACGGCCGTGGAGCTGGCCGACTCGCTGCTCGCCTTTGACGCGGAGGCGCTCGTGGATCGCATCGCGCCCCGGCCGCTCTTTGTCGGGCACGGCACGGGCAACGTGCTTCACCCGCCGGATGAGGCCCGTGCGCTGCTCTCCCGCGCCCGGGAGCCAAAGACCGCCTACTGGATTGAAGGAAAACACAACGACTTCATGCAAGCTGATCATCCGCAGTTCATCGCCCTGTCGGGCGCCGTCATCCGGTGGCTCAACGGCTGTTGGCCGCCCTCCCGCCGGCTGGCCGTGGGGCAGTAGCGGCATGGGCGCGGGGAGAGGAGGATCCCGGGTATGGATCCACTGCCCGATGAAGTTCTGCCGGGCGGGTACAAACGGGACTTGCTGCGGCGGTTAACGGCGTTCCGCCAGTCCGGGGCGAGCCGCACCGAGCAGCAGCTGTGCGACTATCTCGCCAGCCAGTACCGGGACGCCGCCTTTCGCACCGCGGCCGAGATCGCGGTCGCCGCGGGCGTGAGCAAGGCGACGGTCATCCGCCTCGCGCCCAAGCTCGGGTTTGCCAGCTTTAACGACCTGCGCCAGCGCCTGCGCCAGATCGTGGCCTACGACTTGACCAGCGTCGACCGGGTGGGGCAGGCCGCGGCCACGCTGCCGGGCGACCGCATCATCGCCGCCGAAGTGGACAACTTGCGCCTGCTTGCGCGCCAGCTCCGCCACGAGGACCTGGAGCGGGCCGCGCGCCTGTTATGCGGCGGCCGCTCGGTGACGGTGCTCGGCTTTCGCACGTCGGCCGCCCTCGCGCTTCACGCCGGCTACAACCTGAAAAAGCTCCTCGCGCATGTCTACACCTTCACCGCGGCAGACTCAAGCGTCTTTGACCACCTTGCGCTCTTGCAGGAAGGAGGCGTGGTGCTAGCCGTCGGCTTTTCCCGCTATGACCGGCGGTTTATCGAAACGGTGGCCTACGCCCGCTCCCTCGGTTACCCCATCGTGGCCATCAGCGAGGAGTACGGTTCGCCCTTGTCCGAGCTCGCGACGGTCGACCTGGTAGCTCCGGCGACGTTCGAATCGTTCGTAGGTGCGTACGCCGCGCCCATCACGCTCATCACGGTGCTTGTGCACGAGGTCGCCGCGGCCTTGGGCGAAACCACCGTCAGCCGGCTGCGGCTGCTGGAGGACGTCAGCGACCTCCACGGCACCTACTACTAAACGCGGCCTGCCCGGGGAGGACTACCCTCATGATCGACATCCGTGGTGCCATCGACCTGCACGTGCACACCGCCCCGTGCCTGTTCCCCCGCCTCGCGGATGACGTGACGGCGGCGGCCCACGCGCGGGACCGGGGACTCGCGGCCATCGTGCTGAAATCCCACCATGAGAGTACGGCAAGCCGCGCCTACTTGACCGAAAAGGCCGTGCCCGGCATCCGGGTGCTGGGCGGCATCGTGCTCAACCTCCCGGTGGGCGGCATCAATCCCGGCGCCGTCGCGGCCGCGCTGGCGACGGGCGGTGTGCAAGTCTGGATGCCGACCATCGACGCGGCCCACCACGCCGCGGTCTACGGGCATACCGGCGGCTACCGTGTCAAGCGGGGCGGCCGGGAAACCGGGCCCGCCATCTCGCTGCTGGATGAGGCAGGGCGCCTACGGCCGGAGGTGCTCGATGTAATCGACCTCGTCGCCGACCACGGCGCCATCCTGGGCACCGGCCACATTTCGCCCAAGGAGATTGCGGCGCTCGTCCCGGAAGCGTTTCGGCGGGGCGTGGAGAAGATTCTCCTCACCCATCCCCTCTTTACCGTGCCGGCGCTGGACCTGGAAACCGTGGCTGAGCTGGTGCGCCTAGGCGCGTACGCGGAGTTCACCTACTGCAGCGTGTCGCCCATGTGGAGCGCGAACACGATGGCGCAGACCGCCGCCGCGGTCAAGCGGCTGGGCGCGAGCCGCTGCGTCCTGACCAGCGACGCCGGCCAGCGCCACAACCCCTACCCCGCCGAAGCATTGCGGATCTTTGCCCAGGGCCTGTTCGAATTGGGAACGCCCGAAACCGACGTGTACCGCATGATCCGGGACAACCCGCGGGAGCTTTTGGGTATAAGCGAGGAGCCGCCGCCGGCGGGACCGCACAGCCCCTCCGGCGACGGCTCGTGCTGAAACTGCTCCGTAGCGATCCAAGGCGACGCGGGCGTGCGGCGGCGACGAGCCCGGCTCGTTCGACCCGTCATCCAGGACGCCCGGACAGGACCCCTCGGCAGGACGCCGGTGCTCGTGCACCTTACAGCCAGCGGGTCGTGACCACCTTGCGGTCGGTGTAAAAGTTGATGGCGTCTTCGCCGTTCGCGTGCAGATCGCCGTAGAACGAGTTGCGCCAGCCCGTGAAGGGAAAGACGGCCACCGGCGCGGGCACGCCGATGTTGATGCCCAGCATCCCGGCCTTCGCATGGCGGCGGAACGCCCGGGCCGCAGCGCCGCTCCTCGTAAAGATGACGGCGCCGTTGCCGTATGCCGACCGGTTGATGAGGGCGATCCCCTCATCGACGTCTTTCACCCGCACGGCCGACAGCACCGGGCCAAAGATCTCCTCCCGGGCGATGCGCATGTCGGGGCTCACGCCGTCAAAGATGGTGGGCCCGAGGAAAAAGCCGCGCTCGGGCACGGGGGTCTTGCGGCCGTCGGCGATAAGGCGTGCGCCCTCCTCCTCGCCGATCTGGATGTATCCCTTGACCCGCTCCCGGTGCTGGTCGCGGATAAGCGGACCCATTTCCACCTCGGGCTCATCGCCCGGGCCGATCTTCATGCGGCTCGAGCGGTCCACGAGGAGCTCGAGGATCTTGTCCGCGACATCCTGCTGCGCCACCAGCACGCTGCCCGCCATGCAGCGCTGGCCGGCGCTGCCAAAGGACGAGGCGACGATGGCCTCGGTGGTGTAGTCCAAGTCCGCGTCGGGGAGCACGATCATATGGTTCTTGGCGCCCGCCAGGGCCTGCACCCGCTTGCCGTAGGCCGCGGCCGTACGGTAGATGTAGGCCGCGACCGGCTGCGAGCCGACGAAGGAAACCGCCCGCACCTCTTCGTGGGCCAAGAGCGCATCCACGGTTTCCCGGCCGCCGTGCACGACGTTGAAGACGCCCTCGGGCACGCCCGCTTCCGCCAGCAGCTCCGCGAGCCGCGTCGCGGTGAGGGGCGTGCGCTCGCTCGGCTTAAGGACAAACGTGTTGCCGCACGCGATGGCCAGCGGGAACATCCACATGGGGATCATGGCGGGGAAGTTGTACGGGCAGATGCCGACGCACACCCCTAAGGGCTGGCGGTACATCTCCGCATCGACGCCGGTGCCGACCAGTTCCAGCGTCTTGCCCATGATGAGCGTCGGGATGCCCGCCGCGAACTCCACCACCTCGACGCCCCGCTCAAGCTCCGCCCGGGCCTCGGCCAGCGTCTTGCCGTGCTCCCGGGTGATGAGGGCGGCGAGCTCATCCGCGTGCTCATCCAACAGCTGCTTGAAACGGAACATGACCCGCGCCCGGTGAAACACCGGCGTCTCGCGCCAGCGGTCAAAGGCCGCCGCGGCGGCGCGCACGGCCCGGTCCACGTCGGCCGCGCCCGACAGGGGCACGTGGGCGATAACCTCGCCCGTTGCAGGGTTGTACACCGGGTCCGTGCCGGCGGCATCCGCCTCGACCCATTGCCCGTTGATAAAGTTGCGAAGCCGCTGCACGTCGGCTTGCGGCTGTGCCATGGCCATTGCACCGCACCTCCTGCTCATGCTCGCCCGCCGGGCAAGCGGCGGGACCTGCTAGGGCCGCGAAGAAACGCTTCCAGCGGCCGCTCCTGCGGCGTAGACGATCTCCTTCAGGCGCCGCACGGCCCTGGCCGGGTCGTCCGCCTGCCACACGTTGCGACCGATGGCGACTCCCGCCGCTCCATCCGCGACGGCTTGCGCCACGGTCCCGTAAAAGTCCTCCTCCCGCTCCATCCGGCCGCCGCCCAGGATGAGCACGGGCACCGGCAGCCGGCGCGTCAAGGACGGAAAGCTTTCCGGGGCGTAAGGAGCTTTGACGATGTCGGCGCCGAGCTCCGCGCCGATGCGGGCGGCATGGGCCACCCACTCCGGGTCATGGCGCCGGTCGGCGGGAATGCCAAGCCCCCACAGCACCGTCTCCACCATGACGGGGACGCCGAGCCGGTCGCCCGCGGCGATGACCCGCGCCACGCGCTCCAGGTTTTCCGCGTGCACCTTAAGATCCTTCCGGCCAAAGATGAGCAGCACCTTGACGGCGTCCGCGCCCAAGGCCAAAGCCTCTTCGACGGTGGCCACCAGGCGGTGCTCCTCGCCGATGGTCTCCCCTCCCGGAAGCGAAGCGGTCATGCGCGAATCCAGGGCCGCGATGAGGGCCGGGCCGCCCCGCCGCGCCAGGACATGGTGCCAGCGCTTGATGGTGCTCGGCCGCACGATGAGGCCGTCGGGCGGGTCTTGCATCATGGCCGCGAGCACCCGCTCCATATCCTCCAGCCCCGGCACGTCGCCGTGGTCCAGCGCATGGTCGATGGCAACCACGACCGAGCGGCCGCTGGCGGGATCAAACAGGCGCGACCGGCGAATCGCCTTGCCCGGCGTGTCCGGGCGCCAGCGGGCCGCCGGCGCGGCGGCAAGGCACGGGGACGCTGGGCCCGTCGTCATGACGCAGCCCTCCTCTCCTTCAAGAACGCCTCCAACTCCTCCCGGGTCGGGATAGCCGGAGCGCAGCCGTGGCGGCTGACGACGATGGCGCCGGTGGCGTTGCCGTACTCCAGGCACCGGTCCAAAGGCCACCCCCGCAAAAGCCCGGCGCAATACCCGGCAGCGAAACCGTCGCCCGCCCCGAGGGTGTTAACCACCGTGACCGGAAAACCGGGTGCGTGCGTGATACCGCCGGGCGTGACCACCATCGCGCCGCCGGCTCCGAGCTTGACGACGACTTGCGCGGCGCCGGCCGCGACCAGCTCCCGGGCCATCTCCTCAAGCTCCGCCCGGCTCGGCTTGCCCGCCGCCGCAGCCGCCTGCGCGGCGGCCCCGCCGCCCGGCTGACCCGCGAGGCGCACCGCGGCCGCGGCGAACGCGATCTCCACCTCGTTGCCGATGAGCACGTCACACATGCGCACCGCGATGTCGTAATAGAGGAGGCAATCGGTAGGGTCCGCCCAAAGCCCCGGACGGTAGTCGATGTCCATGACGTTCAGCGCCCCGCGGCGGCGCCGGCCGCGCAAAAGGTAAAGCGCCGTCTCCCGCAGAGGGCTCTTGGCGAGGGCTGTGCCGGTCAAGACCATCATCCGGGCGCCCAGGACGGTCTCAAGGTCCAGGTCGGAGAGCTGCACGTTCGTGTCCGCGCACGGGTCGCGATAAAACAGGACGTGGGAGTCTTGCGGCGGGAACAAGGCGGCAAAGGCGAGCCCCGTCCGGTAGCGGGGATCGACGCCGACGAAGCGGGTGTCCACGCCGCTTTCCTCGAGGTATCGCTTGAGAAACCGGCCGTGGCCGTCGTCGCCGACGCGGCTGATGAGACCCGTGCGTTGGCCAAGGCGCGCCAGGCCCACGGCGATGTTGGCCGCCGACCCGCCCAAATACTTGTTGAAGGATTCGACCTCTTCCAAGGGCCGGTGCAGCTCGTTCGCGTACAGGTCCACGATGACCCGTCCCACGGTGAGCACTTCCATGGCCGTCCGCCTCCAGTCCAGGCCACGGGCGCCTCGGGCGCGGCGCCGTCGTCAAAGGCCAAACGTATCCCGCAGGTAGCGCCGGTTGCGCACCGCCACCGCCAAGGAGTCCTCGCCGGGCTTGAGAACCCGGTCCTGCTCCACCACGAGCCACCCGTCGTAGCCCGCATCCCGCAAGGCGCCGACGATGGCCGGCAAGTCCAGCGAACCGGTGCCGAGCTCGACGAAGACACCCTCCTGGGCCAGGGGCGTGTAGCCCTTGCCTTGCGCGACGCCGGCGCGAAGCCGTCCCATGTCGATGTCCTTGAGGTGGACAAGCCCGATGCGGCTGCCCCAGCGGCGCACGGTTTCCAGGGGGTCACCACCGCCAAAGGCGGTGTGGCCGGTGTCGAGGCAAAGCCGGACGCGATCCGGGTCGGTGGATGCCAGCAGGCGCTCCACCTCCGCCGGGTGCTCCACGTACGTCCCGCCGTGGGGGTGAAAGCTCACCGCCAGGCCGAGGTCGCGGCAGCGATCCGCGGCCGTGTGCAGCCCGTCAACGAAAGCTCGCCACTCCTCGGCCGTCATCCCGTTCACGGCGGTCTCCGCCGTCCGGCCGGCGATGGCCCGGCGCCGCTCGTCGCCTTCGTCGGAGAGCAGGATATGCCCCGCGCCGAGTTCCGACAAAAGGCGTGCCGTCTGCTCGACGGCGGCCAACGACGCCCCGTGGGCCGCCCGGTCCCGGAAGTTGACGGGCACAAACGCCGCGATGAGGGCAAGGCCGCGCCGGGCAAGCTCATCCCGCAGCACCTGGGGGTCGGCCGGCAAGTATCCGGCCGGTCCCAGCTCCGTCCCCTCGA